>Ga0209533_1001359_pt1 | contig 22835 bp, 25 predicted proteins | sample COG_04_FD_184748 | JGI IMG/M metagenome (GOLD analysis project Ga0209533, IMG submission 184748) | Pelagic Microbial community sample from North Sea - COGITO 998_met_04 (SPAdes) (version 2) | ecosystem: Environmental > Aquatic > Marine > Neritic zone/Coastal water | place: Helgoland, sampling...
TTGAAATGTGGGCTTTTCCTGAAGAAGACGCAAATATAAAAGCAATTTACAACGAGTATAAATCGAGTTTTGAGCAGCCTAAAAAGTTAACTGAATTTATTACGAATTCATTTGCAAATGATAGTTCTTATGCTGCTGTATTTGTACCAGGTGGACACGGAGCAATGATTGGAATTCCAGAAGATAGAAATGTTGCAAAAGCCTTAACTTGGGCTCACAACAGAGACTTATTTACAATTACGCTTTGTCATGGACCAGGTGCATTATTATCTACTACACTTGATAATCAAAAATTCCTTTACGATGGATACAAGATGGCTGTATTCCCTGACGCTGTGGATGAAATGACACCAATGATTGGTTATTTGCCAGGGCACATGAAAAACGGTGTGAGCGAAAGATTGAAAAACTTAGGTGTTACTATAGTTAATACAGAATCTGATAAAACCGTTTGTGTTGACAGAAAACTAATCACAGGTGCAAGCCCTTTAGCATCTAATGAATTGGGTAAACTTGCAGCCAATACGTTATTGAAAGAACTAAATTAAAAACTACTTACAACAATGTATAAAAGCAATAGCGGTTTGGGTATATACTCAAACCGTTTTTGCATTAAATTAAGTATCCTGCTATCTAAAAGGAAAGAGCACTTAATCCGCTACTACTCTTATACTAAACGTTATACTCAATGCCTCATAAAAAATCAGCAATCAAATATTAATTTGAATGGCGTATATTTATATGAAAACTAACAATTAAAAACCAGTCAATATGAAAACTAAAATTTTAGGTTTAGTAATTATAACACTATTGTTTTCTTGCAAAGAAGAAACTAAGACGTCTCAAAGAGAAATACAACAATACACTATTGAACAGTTTATGGATAATGAGGCCGTTGGTGGTGGAAGCTTTTCAGCAGACAAAAGTAATTTACTTGTATCAAGCAATCGCTCTGGTGTTTATAACATGTACACTATTCCTACAAAAGGCGGAGAAGTGACTGCAATTTCGCAATCTGATAGTACATCTATAAGAGCACAATCGTATTTTCCAAATGACAATAGAATGCTATTTAGTGCAGATGGAAATGGTGATGAAATTAATCACTTGTTCGTAAGAGAGCTTGATGGAACTATAAAAGATATCACACCAGAAAAAGGTGCTAAAGCTAGTTTTTATGGCTGGTCTGAAGATGATAAATATCTCTACTTTGGATCAAATAAAAGAAATCCTAGATATTTTGATACCTATAAGATATCTATTGAAGACTATTCTTCAGAAATGATTTATCAAGATGATAGTGGACTCAGTTTTTCTGGAATGTCTAATGATGAGAATTATTTTACTTTGACAAAATCATTAAACACTAATGATGGCGACTTATTTCTTTACAACGTAAAGTCTAAAGAAATGATTAAGGTCAACGATAACCAAAGTGCAAATACGGCTCAAGATTTTTCTAAAGACAATTCCACATTCTATTATACCACAGATGATGGTGCAGAATTTTCATATTTAATGTCATATGATTTATCAACTAAAGAAAAGAAAAAAGTTATTGAAAAATCATGGGATATTGCAGGTAGTGGCTTTACTTCCGAAGGAAATTATATGGTAGTTTATGTTAATGAAGATGGAAAAAATGCTACTGAAGTATTAGATACTAAAACCATGTCTCCAATTGAGCTGCCTGATTTTGGTGAAAAAAGTATCACAAGTGTAAGCTTTAGCGATGACGAAAAATGGATGCGCATGTATGTTGGTGGTTCTAATACACCCTCAGATTTATACACCTATAATTTGGAAACAAAAGAGCAACATAAATTAACGAACGTTCTTAACGATGCTATTGATGCTGAAGATTTAGTAACTGCAAAAGTGGTTCGTTTTAAGTCTTTTGATGGCACAGAGATTCCAGCCATATATTATTTGCCTCATCAAGCAAACAGCGAAAATAAAGTACCAGCAATGGTTTGGGTACATGGTGGTCCTGGAGGACAAACGCGTCAAGGATTTAGTTCTTTAATTCAGTATATGGTTAATCATGGTTATGCAGTTTTAGCGGTTAATAATCGTGGTAGCAGTGGTTACGGAAAAACCTTTTTCCAAATGGATGATAAAAACCATGGAGAAAAAGATTTACAAGATTGTGTTGAAGGTAAAAATTGGTTAGCGATGCAGGCTGAAATTGATGGAGATAAAATAGGAATTATTGGTGGGTCTTATGGTGGTTACATGACAATGGCTGCGTTAACTTATACTCCAGAAGAGTTTGATGTTGGTGTTAATCTATTTGGTGTTACCAATTGGATGCGTACTTTAAAAAGTATACCACCTTATTGGGAATCGTTTAGAGAGTCTTTGTACTTAGAATTAGGAGATCCATATTCTGCAGATTCTGTAAGATTAAAACGAATTTCACCTTTATTTCATACCGAAAATGTTACCAAACCTTTAATTGTCTTACAAGGCTCAAAAGATCCAAGAGTTTTACAAGTAGAGAGTGACGAGATTGTCGCTGGTGTTAGAAAAAATGGTGTGCCGGTAGAATATGTATTATTTGAAGATGAAGGTCATGGTTTTGTAAAAAAAGAAAATCAGATAAAATCGTATAGCAGAATTCTCAAGTTTTTAGATAAACATCTTAAAAAAGAGAATGCTCCTGTTGATGGTGCAACGGAAAGTATTGAAATTGAAAGTGTAAAAAAATTAGAATCGATTTAATTAAAATATTATAATAATTGGTTTGGGTACAAAATATAACAACGTAAATAATTAATTAATTAATTAATTGGTAAGAGCCAACTTACGAAAATCCTCACAGATTTTCATATTCGAGAATTATTTACTATATTAATTGCTTAAAACAATCAATAAGCCATATACAACAAATTTATGGGCAACTTAAAAACTAAAAAACGTTTGCGAAAGCCAAAGGGCTGACCACACAATGTGACAAAAAAAAAGGTGTATCTGAAAAACCCTAAGAGTAGGGATAATAATAATAATAATATAGTATGAAAACAGAGAATTTAGTATTAATGCAAATGGCACGTAAATCTTTAAAGGGTAAATGGGGTCTTGCAATTGGAACATTCGTTGTATATATGTTAATAATTGGTGCCATTCAGACAACAACTGAATTTTTCCCACTTGTAGGTTTACTGTTATTAACTATCTCCGGTCCTATGGCGCTTGGAATTGCTATATTTTCAATAAATATTTCAAGGAATCAAGATGCAAGATTAGAGCAAATATTTCAAGGGTTTAATAATTTTAACACTTCTTTAGGAGCTTACTTACTGATGCTTTTATTTACATTTTTATGGACTCTTTTGTTAATAATTCCTGGAATTATTGCTGCATTATCTTATTCTATGACTTTTTATATTCTTGCTGATGACAACTCAATTGGAGCAATGGAAGCAATCGATAAAAGCAAAAAAATGATGGACGGATATAAATGGAAATATTTCTGTTTAGGACTGAGGTTTATTGGATGGTCTTTACTTTGCATTCTCACGTTAGGTATTGGTTTCCTATGGTTATTACCTTATATGCAAGTAAGTATGGTGAAGTTCTATGATGATATAAAATAACATCATATTATGCCATTGACAAATTATTAACTGATAAATAACTGGCTACAACAAGGTATAAAAGTAATAGCGGTTTGGGTTCATACTCAAACTGCTTTTGCGTTTAATTAAGTATATTGCTTTCCGAAAAGTAAGCGTTTTTTTATACGCTACGTTTCATACACCAACCGTTGTGCATAATTATGAATCATCCTGAATAAAGGCTACATATATAAATTTAAAGAAAATACAGAAGACATTTATTTAGTCTTAAATAAAAGAAAAATATTACTAATGAATAAATTAAAAACATTCGATTATTTTAATAAGGTTGCAAATACTTGGTTAGAAGATTTAGAAGCAAAAAATGAAGAAGATATATTAATAAACCCTTTTGAAGGATCTTGGTCTATATCAGAACTATATGATCACATAATGAAAGTTGCTAGAACCTATCAAATACCAAATTTTAAAAAAAGTGTAACAACTGAAGTAGAAAGAAAGAAAAGAAAAAACATAAAAGGACTTGTTATTTTTAACGTAGGAATAAAAAAAATTAATGTGAATGTTAAAATGGAGAACTTTCCAAAGCCATTAGTAAAAGATTTTACGCCTATAAAACAAGACTGAATTAATTAAAGACTTTAAACAATTTATAAATGAAGTAAATAGCCTAGAGAAGACTTTGTTGAAAAGTAAAAGGAAAAATAAACATTATCATCTAATGTTCGGAGATATTAATACGAAAGACTGGTTTACACTAATTGCATTTCATATGGCACATCACGAAAAGCAAAAGAAAAGAATAAACGAGTTTTTAGAATCTAGTTAATTGAATTATTAACTATGCACAACACCGTGTATAATTAATTGCTAGTGCGAGCCTACTTACGAAAATCCCTACCTGCCGCAGGTAAGCTCGTGGATTTTCTTGGTCGGTAATTATTTAGTAAGTTTATAGCTTAAACACAGCAACTTGCCATATTCAATACCCTTGGCATTCATTTAAACTCATAGCTGATCTAAATTTAAAATGGATAGAAATAAAATTGAATACTTAAAGGAAAAGCAAAAGTTACTTCAAAAGGAGATTCGATTAAAACAATTGCGCAAAAGAATCGCTCCCGAATTGAACTATCTAGAAGAACATGGTTTCGCTTTCAAAGTATTTTATGATTACAAATATATCAATTGGATAAATGACAATATAAAAGTCAGACCAAAGATGGTTACAGAGGTAGTCACGGTGACTTTCAAATTGATGTTGATGTTGATGTTTTAAATATTGTTAATACAAAAATAGTATCAGAAGATGACTTTCTAAAACTTGGGCCAATCGTAGAGTTCTTTAATAGAATTTCTAATGGCACGACACTCATAATATGCGCTCTTGGAGGAAATCTAGAATTAGAAATATCAAAAGAAGATGAAATATATTAATCCCATGAAAAACCTACTTATTATTTTTACTGCACTCTTTATTATGGGGTGTGAAAAAAACGATTTTGATGATGATATACTCATTGAAAACGAAGAACCCATTACACAAATACCTGAAACACTATATGGTGAATCTTATCTAAACCAACGAAGTGGTATATCATTTCTATGGGGTGGCCCAGCTGGTGGTGGGGGTGTACCAACCTATATTACAAATATGGGAAATAACACTCAAGGACCTTATGGGTTTAACCAAGGAAATGCATACTACGATGTAAACGATGATGGGTATGTTGATATACTTGCATCAACAACTCACGATATTGATAAAGAAGAAATCCCTTCAATTGATTGGTATATAAATCAAGGAGATAACAAAAACTTCAGAATAGATACCTCGTATATTGCAGGTAGTACTATTGATATGAGAGCACATAAGATTTTAAAAACAGATGTGAATAATGATGGTAGAGCTGATTTTATAATTCTTGGTGTTGATGAAAGAGTTGAAGGCGCATATGGTGGAAACTTTACAGTTCTTATTCAAAACTCTACTTTTAAAATGTTTACTATAAATGAAATTGATTCAGGTCAAGGATTGTGGTATCACAATGGAGCAGCTGGTGATATTAATGGAGATGGTAATATAGATGTTGTTGCAGCACAATATATTTGGTATGGTGATGGTAATGGTAATTTTACAAATACCTTAATTGAATTAAATAAATGGACAGACCCAATATTGAGTTACGAAATTTTAGATTTAAATTCGGATGGTTATAATGATATAATAGTTGGAACACATGGAACGTATCAACAAACATCTACCATAATATGGGGTAGTTCTGTTGGTTTTGATTTACAAAATAAAACAACATTACCTGAAACCAATTCTGAAACTACCTTTGATTTGGAATTTATGGATATTGATAATGATGGTGACATGGATATTATTGAAGGAAGGTATTATCAGAATACAGCATTCAGTTCTATGTTAGTTGCATATATAAATAATGAAGGAGAGTACTCTCTTAATACATCAATTTTCGAACAATCTAAAGATGGTAGTGGAATAAATAGTGAAATATACAATATTGATGAATATGGTTGGACTCAATTCAAAATAGATGATATTGATAATGATGGTATAGATGATATTATTGCTGAAAATTTTCATGATGGAAAGTATAATGGATTAAAACTTATTAATGGAACTTGGACAAAACATAGATTTAATTAATCAACATAAGTTATATCTTAGTAATAAAGTATTAAAGATATATTCCGATTCTATATCAATTAATGATACCATATCATCTATAATAGATTATTCAAAAAAAGAACATTCATTTATAATACTAAACGAAGTAGAGATTATAAACGAAAGTGAATACTTTGAGTCTATCTGTAACTTACTTAAATCTTTACCAAATGAGATTTATATAATGCAAAGTACATTAACGAATCACATATATTCAGTTGTACCTCTCCTTAATTTCATACAATGGAAGCATCGGTATATGAGGAACGTACCAACCGATACGATAGATACTGTTAAGATGTTTCCCAATTATACGTTTGAAGAATCATATAGTACAAAGAAAACTAAAACGAGAATTGAATAAAACACTACACACAACAAAGTGTAAAAATAATGCTAAATTAGCTGCTTAGTCAAAATTTAGCGCTCTTTTGTTGCGTCTGATTTTCCTGCGGAAAATCCTCGCTTGCAAAACCACACTATTCTTATACGAAACGTTGTAAAACATTAAATAACACCGTTCCAAAAAACAAACACTTTAAATGAACCATTTAGCTTCTAAGTTTATTTACCAACCACGCTTTTGGATTCTTTTTATTTGTTTGAACTTAAATTTATCTACAAATGCTCAGACTTTCATTAATATCGAGTCAGGAGTATTATTTACGGGCTTTAATAATATTCGTAATGGCAATAATGGAACGCTATTTTCTCTAAAAAATGATTTTTCAACTCCAGCAAGCTCATTTTTTAGACTTCGTGTTGGGTTTTTATTAAATGATAAACACCACTTTTCAATTCTTTATGCACCTTTAAAAATTTTAGTAAATGGAATAATAGAGAGGGATATCCTTTTTGATGGAAAAAATTTTATAGCGAACCTACCATTAGAAGCTGTTTATAAGTTTAACTCTTATCGCTTTACCTATAATCGAAGAATCATAAGTAACAACAAATTTAATTTTGGTCTTGGCTTTTCTGCAAAAATTAGAGATGCAGGAACCTCTTTGAAGAATAAAGAACTGTTAAGCGAAAATTTTAGTATTGGCTTTGTGCCTCTAATAAACGTTTTAGCAAATTGGGATATTTCTCAAAAAATGGGTGTTGAATTTTTAGGAGAAGGTATAGTTGCAAGTAAAGGCAGAGCAATTGACCTTTCCTTATCTGGAAAATATAATTTTACTAAAAATCTGCAAGGGAACTATGGTTATCGGCTACTTGAAGGTGGTGCAGACGGAACTAATCGGTAAAATTTTATTCAACTCCATTTCGCCTTTGCTAGTTTAAACTTTTCATTTTAAAAAAACAGTTAAGAGTTCCAATGCTATAATTATATGGCTTCATATTAAAGTTTTTATAAGTAATTATTGTATGTGAACGTTTTACAACAATATATAAAAAATATAGAGAATTCATATTAAACCAAAAGGTCTGTGCATATTAATGAAGCCCGCTAAATATAAAATTTGGCGTTTATAGACGAAATAATAAAAGCAAAATATTTATATTTAGCTAAGTAATAGACCGAAACGAAAGTACTATTTAACTGCCTAACGTTTTTTATACGGAACGTTATGGATCGCTTACTAGCGAAAATCCTCTCGGATTTTCTATTCGGTTTATATTTACTAAATTGGATGCTTAAACACGCAACTAACCATACACGAACACGTTGTGCTTCATTATGACAACCAATAACATATGATAACACTATTTTCTCAAGCAGCCTTAATCATTTTAACTTTTGTAACTCTATTGTGGCTTTGGAGTATTTTTATAAAAAATGTAAGTATTGTAGATATTTTTTGGGGTTTAGGGTTTGTGGTTGTTAATACGTTTTACGTATTTATGTCAGGAGAATTAAATGCTAGAAAAATATTGATTTTAACTTTAGTGAGTATTTGGGGCCTTAGGCTTGCAATTTATCTTGCATTTAGAAACATTGGCAAAGGAGAAGATTTTAGATATCAGGAATTTCGAAAAAATTATGGTCCAAAACGCTATTGGTGGTTTAGTTTTTTCCAAACATTTTTATTACAAGGAACCTTGATTATGATTGTTTCTTTACCTCTTTTGGGGATTAATTCAAGTACAAGTAATGGAACCCTCAATGTACTGGATTATATAGGAATTGTAGTATGGCTTATTGGTTTTACTTTTGAAGCTGGTGGAGATTTCCAATTAGCACGTTTTAAAAATAATGTAAAAAACAATGGAAAGGTCTTAAACACAGGGTTTTGGAAATACACAAGGCATCCAAATTATTTTGGCGACTCAGCTGTTTGGTGGGCATATGCTATTTTTAGCATTACAGCAGGTAGTTACTGGCAAATAATAGGTGCTATTATAATGACTTTATTGATTATTAAAATATCAGGTGTGCGCTTACTTGAAAAAACTTTAAAAGAATCAAAACCTCAATACAGAGATTACATTAAAAAAACAAATTCCTTTTTTCCATGGTTTCCAAAAAATAAATAAATGATGATGGATTTTATAATTAAAAATATTTGGTTTATACTTTTTGTGGCTTGGGGATTACCATTAAGTTTTTATAGAAGTAAATTCCGTAAAATTGTATATCAAACCGATAGTTGGTTAATTAACATTAAACCTCTTTTTTGGAAAGAAATTAAAGGTCTTTTTGGAAATATCTATCCTGAAAATCTCGAATATAAAAAGTTTAGAAACTTCTACTTGTTCTATCTGGTTATTTATTTTTTGTTGTTTATTGCTTATTTAATTTTTGATACAAATCTCTAAAAAAAATAATAAGAGCACAACACTGCATATAATCAATTGCTTGGTTTGGGTGTACTCTTAAAATCCTACTGTTTTTCCTCTGATTCGTTTTATTTTAGTATTTTTAATCTTACCAAAGCAACTAGCCATGCAAACACGTTGTAATTAATTAAAGCGTAGAATATATAAACTGTTAATTTGAATTTATCTGATTACGTAAAAAGAAGAAATGGTGTGCCTTTGGTTAACAGTGATTCACTTCGTAATATGTTGTGTCGTTTTCTAGGAGCGGGAAATTTTTCGATATTTTGGCAATACTGGAATCCAATCTGGGGGTTCTATCCGGGGAAATACATATTTAAACCCCTTAAATTCATCTTACCCCAAGCATTATCTTTGATAATCACTTTTACCGTCTGTGGATTTATCTATGACCTAGCTATCATGTTATCAAAATGGAAATTTATCCTACTTCTAACTCCATGGTTTTTATTTATGGGTCTTAGTGTGATTTTAAGTAACTATGCGAAAATTGATTACTCAAAATTTCCATGGATAGTGAAAGCTGGTATAAACATAACTATCATATTAGGTTGCTTATTTCTAGCTTATCAAATAAGAATCTAAAAACAAAGTAGAGTTGTTAAATGAATATACTAATTACAGCACCGTGTATAATTAATGGCTGGTCCTAGACTTCTTACGGAACCCTCTCGGATTTTCTATTTGGTTTTTATTTACTAAATTAGGTTCTTAAATACACAACTAAATCATAGCATAAAACGTTAACCTTTACGATGACCACTAATTAAAAAAATAAAGCCATGAAAAAAATAATTATATTTCTAATCTGTATGTCCTTTTCTTTTGTACTTCATGCCCAAGGAGTTATTGGTGCATGGGAAAGCATTTCCACTTCTAAAAATGGAGATCTATTAAAAAGTATAGTAATATTTGCAGACGGTTATCAAGTATTAACAACCTATGATGCTACTACTGGAAAATTCATTCATACCAATGGCGGTACTTGGAAATTAGCAGGTAATACGATGACTGAAAAGATTGAGTTTCATTCAGACAATCCTGAACTCGTAGGAACACAAGTAAGCTTTAAAGTGCTCATTACAGACAATGAAATTGAAATAGTTGATAGTGGTTCTAAATTTAAAAGATTAGATAACGGCTCACCAGGCAACTTAAATGGGGCTTGGTTAATGTCTGGTAGAATTAGAAATGGTGAAACTCAGTTAAGGGATACAAATAGACCCCGGAAGACCATGAAAATTTTATCAGGAACTCGATTCCAATGGATAGCATATAATACAGAAACTAAAAAGTTTATGGGAACTGGTGGCGGAACATATACCACTAAAAACAAGGAGTATATTGAGAATATTAAGTTCTTTTCTAGAGACGATTCAAAAGCAGGACTCAGCTTAAAATTTAGTTATGAAGTAATGAATAGTAAATGGCATCATTCGGGCTTGTCAAGTAAAGGAGATCCAATTCATGAAATTTGGAGTATTAGAGAATAATATGCTTTAAAAAAAAAGCACTGAAAAATTTCAATGCTTTTTTTAATATCTTTTATTCCTCAATTGGCGGATGACCATGAATTTCTTCAAAATCTTCATCAAAGTTTTCTCTTAAGTATGCGTTTAATTTTTTACGGTAATCATCTTTTAACCAAGTAACAAAGTTATGTGTACTTTTAGAAATACATTTTGCATAGCGGTTAATTCTGTCGTCTATTTCTTCTCCTAGCATTTTTGCTAAAATTAACGCATCAAAAACATCTTCACTATTTTCAATACACATTTTTGCATGGTGCACTATCGATTTTTCTAAGACTCTTTTAGAAGATTCACCCGTTTTAATAGTATCTATATAGACTCTTTTCATATCGAAATAGGTATCTGTAGCCTTTTCAAATTCTTGTTGAACGTGCGCAGGTAATTCATATCTAAATGTATTTTCAATCTCTTCATCAGAAAGAATGGCATCTAAGTAGTAATCTGGCGCTCTAAACATTTTTTGCCAATCTAAATCTGCACCCCAAGGCCCAAATCTATGAAAGTTATTTCCTAAATCAATTACCTCAAACGTGGATTTTTTTCCAAAAATACGAGAACCACGGCCAATCATTTGATAATATAAAGTCAGCGATTTTGTTGCTCTGTTAAGAATAATTGCTTCAATACTGGGCTCATCAAAACCAGTCGTTAATATACTTACAGAACTAATAATTGCGTTTGGTGTTTTATGAAACCATTTTAAAATAAGTTCACGCTCTTTTTTAGTATTGGTATTGTCTAAATGCGCAATAGGATATCCTGCCTTTTTAAACGCATGAAATACCTGTATAGAAGTATTTATACCATTATTAAAAATTAATGTTTTTTTACCTTTTGCAGTTTCTTCATATGCACCTACCAATTTAGATAACATATCTGTATTCATATACAAATCTTCAGAAGATTTTACCGTATAATCTCCGTTTGCGCCAACTTCAAGAGAAGTTAACCCAACATTGTAAGAATACATATTTGCTTGTGCTAAATAGCCGCTTTCAATTAAGTGATGAATAGGCTCGCCAACGAATAATTCTTGATAGTTCTCATACATTGGTAATTTAATGTTAGAACTTAAAGGAGTTGCTGTAACACCTAGTACAAAAGCACCATCAAAAAACTTAAAAATTTTAGTAAAAGAATTATAATGCGCCTCATCTACAATAACCAAACCGATATCAGAAATATCTAATTTCTCATCTGTTAACCTATTTTTTAAGGTTTCTACCATGGCTACAAAACAATTAAAATCATCTTGATCATCTAACTGTGCAGTACTGTTAATAATTTTGTTGTTTACACCAAATTCGTCTAACATTCTAGACGTTTGCTTGCTTAGCTCTATTCTGTGCGTTAGGACTAAAACCTTCTTTTTAAAAGTTTCTATATAACGTCTTACAATTTCAGAAAATATAACTGTTTTTCCACCTCCTGTAGGCAATTGATATAATAAATGATAATCTGGTGGTGCTGTTTCAAATCGATTAAAAATCTCATGAAGTGCATCCTTTTGATATCCGTATAACTCTTTACCAACTTTTACTTGTGAAGCGCTTGTTTGTGTCAAAATTTTTAGAAATTTTATTTTACAAAAATAAGACTTAAAATAGGTTATTCCCTAATTTAAACTATATAAATCTTGTTAAATTAACTTGTGTGATATCATTGTGTGATGCATGATGAACTGCAGTGCCATTTCTAATGACAATTAATTGAGGAGATTGATGCATCACCTGAAATTTAACAGCAATCTCATTAGAAATATCACTATAATTTAAAAGGTCTAAATAATATACTTTTAAATGCTGATTTTCTTCAGTAAATAATTTTTCAAATTGCTTGATTACCATTTTACTAATTCCACATCTTGTAGAATCTTTAAAAATAAGAACTGACGCTGCATTAGATTCGGTTTCAATTGTCTCTAACTGCTCTAAGGAAGTTAATGGAAGCCATCTTAAATATGTTTTTTTTTCTGGTTCTTCTTCTTGCCCTTCTTTTCCTCCAAACATGTTATTAAATATTCCCATTTTATTTTTTTAAACTTTTATTTTTACAAATATAAGAAACTTTTACGAGGCAAAAAACGAGTAATAACAATACTTAACAAGATAATATACATTTTTTATTTGATTTTAAAAATGATGATACTTGGATTATTAAATCAGGCATTATAAACACTTGTAGCAGCAAATAACAAGGATAAAGACACCCATTTATATTATATTAGTAGATTACTTCTTAACGCTCAATATCAGTCGTTTTTTTATTACATTCGTACTATAAATTTCTAATTATGAAAAAGTTTTTATTAATTATTTTTGTTTTCACTTTATTCATTGCTTGTACTTCGGATAAAACGACAACGTATTACCTAATTCGTCATGCAGAAAAAGACAGAACAAATACTACAAATAAAAACCCTAACTTAAATTCAGATGGGGTAATAAGAGCGGAAAAATGGGCTAAAAATTTTGAAAACATTAAATTGGATGCGGTATATTCTACTGATTATAATAGAACTCAGCAAACAGCAGCACCAACGGCAAAAAGTAAAGGTTTAATCGTACAATCTTACAATCCTAGTAAAATGTACGATTCCATTTTTAAAAAGAATACAAAAGGAAAAACAATTTTAGTAGTTGGTCATAGCAATACAACTCCTGTTTTTGCAAATGCTATTTTAGGTCAAAAAAAATACAAAAATATGGCAGATAATGACAATGCAAGCTTATATATTGTTACTGTTGTTAATGATAAAAAAAGTAGTGAAATCAAGAAAGTAAATTAATTTAAGAGTTTTACTTTAATATCTTCTAAGATAATTTCAGAAACCTTTTTAAGCTGGTTCCTTTCATATTCAATATCGATGTCGATTAGAGAAACGGCACTATTCAGAGGCTTGTAATTTAGATAATCTACAAAGCGAACTCCGTTTTTTAAACATACTTCTTTTAGAGCTCTAAAGCGTTTTCCACCGCCATTTGTATGATAAGAATAAGCTAAATAATCAATTAAAAAATCTTCTTTTCCAATCCAATAAATAAAAACATCTTCAAAATCTTCTCCTCCTCCATCTTCAGAAAATGTAACTTCAATTTTATAATACTCTTTTCCTTTCAAAGTAGTAGCTTTTAGTAACTTTTTACGCACTGCTTTATCCTTTAAACCAAAAGGTAAAACAGAAAAATAATGCACAGAGTTTATAGCGTTACTATATACAGAAACCATCGAATCTGGAACTTTAACAACTTGCATGTTTATCAGGCGCTGAAGTCCATTATTTGTTAAAACTTCTTTTATAGATGCACTGCTTTTTGTGAAAGTTCTAAACAGCTGAAAATTACCGTTTTTTCTAATGGCCACATATTTTTTATCTCTAAATTTAAAGGAGACCTCTGAATCACCAATTTTATCTGCTCCTGAAAACAAGATTGTTTTCTCTATAATTTGTTCAGCCGACAATGCTTTTTCCACTGAGGTGCAAGAAATTAGAAATAAAAGATAAAAAAAAATGAGGTAACGCATTTGAATTGAATGTTAAATTGATTTCAAAATTACGTTTCTTTCTCGAATGTAAAAATGTATCTTTGTTAAAATTAAAAAAGTGATTTTTGATGGTTCAAAAAAACATCAACATACAAAATAAAAAAGCTCGTTTTGAATTTGAAATTCTAGACAAGTTTGTTGCTGGAATTCAATTAACAGGAACAGAAATAAAGTCTATTAGATTAAGTCAAGCTAGAATTACAGAAAGTTTTTGCGAATTTAATGAACGTGGAGAATTGTTTATTGTAAACATGTATATTCAAGAATATCTTTTTGGACACCACTTTAACCATAAACCTAAAAGTGAGCGTAGACTGTTATTAAATAAAAGAGAATTACGAAGCTTAAAAAAAGATGTTGAAGCAAAGGGAAATACAATTGTTCCTTTAAGACTTTTTATAAATGACAACGGTTTTGCTAAATTAGAAATTGCGCTAGCAAAAGGAAAACAAACGCATGACAAGCGTGAAGTTTTAAAAGACAGAGACAATAAACGCGACTTAGCTAGAATTAAAAAGAACTTTTAACGCTCCTGTTAAAAACACTTTACATTACTAATACAATCATCTTCGCTTCCTAGAGTTTATAAAGTAGACACCAGTTAAGAGCACAACTGAAGCTATAATGGATTGTAATGAAAAACGTTCATCTAGAATATACCACCCTAAAAGCATTGCTATAATTGGATTTATATATGCAGATGTGGCTACTTTTTCTGTAGATACATTTTTTAATAAATAGTTAAAGGACGTAAATGCTACAATTCCGCCGAAGAAAATTAAAAAGGCCATGGACAGTTTTACATCTTCGCTCCAATCTAATGGAGATAACCAAGTTTCTTTAAAAAGTATACTTCCAAAAAACAATAAGGTGCCAGCAGTTAACATTTGGTAACCAGTGCTCACAAAAAAGTTTTTTGGTAAATCTGCTTTTGATACAAATACACTACCATAACTCCAACTTAACACACAAGTAAAAATCATAAAAATACCTAAAGCACTGCCTTCTGAAGTAGCAATATTTTTTTGACTTACCAATAAATACATACCAAGAAAACCTAGCAAAACACCAATAATAGATTTCTTTTGCATGGATTTTCGATCTATCAAACGCATTAAGAATAACACAAACAAAGGCTGTGTAGCAGCTAATAATGCTGCAAAACCGCTATCTACATATCTTAATGCCCAAACAAAGACCCCGTTACCGTAAACTAAAAATAAAAACCCAGCAATTAATGTATTTAAGAATTGTTTTTTTGTAATGGCTATTTTAAATTTCAAACACTTTGCAATAATCATTATTAAAGCACCCGCTGAAATAAAACGAATAGATGCTAAAAAAAATGGAGGCAATTCTGTAACCGCTATTTTATTGAATAAATAGGTAGATCCCCAAATAACATAAATTGCAAAAAACGCAAGGACAACAAGTATTTTAGAATTATTAATTTTCAAAAAACAAATATTTTATAGATTAGGGAGTACTATTTCTGTCTGTTTTTTAATTCAGCTTCAATATCTTTTAAGGTGAAACCTTTGGCTTGTAATAGCATTAAATAATGAAACAATAAATCTGCAGACTCATACAAGAATAGAGAATCGTTGTCATCCATTGCCTCAATGACAACTTCTACAGCCTCCTCTCCTACTTTCTGAGCTACTTTATTGATTCCTTTAGCAAACAAAGAAGCTACGTAAGATTTCTCAGTATCTTTATTTGCAATTCTTTCTGAAATAGTATCTTCCAAAGTAGAAAAGAAACCGTATTTCTGGTCATTTTCCTCATTCCAACATGTATCTGAACCTTTGTGACATGTTGGACCTTTAGGAGTTACTTGAAGCAACAAAGAATCGTTGTCACAGTCTAATTTAATATCTACTAAATGCAGTACATTACCGCTCTCTTCTCCTTTCGTCCATAAACGATTTTTAGTTCTAGAAAAGAAAGTAACTAATTTAGTATCTTTTGTTTTATGAAATGCCTCTTCATTCATATACCCCAACATTAAAATATTTTTTGTTGTTGCATCTTGAATAATTGCAGGCACTAAACCGTCTTTATTTTTATTAAAATCTATTTTCATTGTCTTAATTTTAATTCCATTTTCACATCTGCAGATTCGTAATAAGAGACTGTTATCTCTGTATGTACAAATCCAAATTCTTCATAGAGTTTTATGGCATTTACTAATTTACTACTGGTATCTAAAGTAATTAATTTAACATCTTTTTCGTGGCATATATCAATACAAATTTGCAGTAATTTTCTACCAATTCCCAATCTTTTATATGCATCAATTACTCCTAATTTCATTATTTCAAAAGTATTGTTTTCTAATGGACTTAGTGTCACTGTGCCAACAATTTCATCATTATAATGTGCTAAAAAAATAAAACTTCCATTCTCTAAATACTTTTGGGGATTGTCTAATAAATCATCATCTGCTCTTTCATACAATCCGTTAGATTGCAACCAGTCTAAAGAAATTTCTCTAAACTGTTGATGGTATTTATCTTCGAATGCCTTAATCTGTAACTCTTTCATTTTCTATTCTCTAAATACTACATTCTAACAGGTATATTATGTTGTTCTAAAGCTTGTTTTAAATCTAAAATAGCAATTTCACCAAAGTGAAAAACACTTGCTGCCAGTGCGGCATCTGACTTACCTATTTTAAAAGTATCTATAAAGTGCTGCACCGTTCCTGCACCACCAGAGGCAATAATAGGAATATTTAATTCCGTAGATAATTTTGCTAAAGCTTCATTTGCAAAGCCAGCTTTTGTACCATCGTTATTCATTGAAGTAAATAGAATTTCTCCTGCTCCACGCGCCTCTGCTTCTTTTGCCCAATCAAATAAATTTAAAGTTGTTGGAATGGTTCCTCCTGCTAAATGTACAATCCATTCTCCATCTATCTGTTTCGCATCAATTGCAATAACCACACATTGATTTCCGAATTTCTCTGCCAGCTCATTTACCAATTCAGGTCTTTTTATTGCTGATGAATTTATCGAAACTTTATCTGCTCCAGATTTTAATAATAACGCTACATCTGCAACCGAAGAAATACCGCCACCAACTGTAAATGGAATATTTACTTGTTCTGCGACCTTTAAAACCATTTCTAACATGGTTTTTCTACCTTCTAAAGTAGCCGAAATATCTAGAAACACCAATTCATCTGCGCCTAATTCCGCGTACTGTTTTGCTAAGATTACTGGATCTCCTGCATCAATTAAATTAACGAAATTGACACCTTTTACAGTACGACCATTTTTAATATCTAAACAAGGTATTATTCTTTTTGTTAACATTCGAATAGCTTTTCGCTTTTACTTTTTAGCAGTTTGCAAATTGCTAACTGCTAAAAACACATGGCTAATTATTAAGTATATATTGTTCCAATTGTTTTAAACTAATCTTTTTCTCGTATATAGCCTTTCCGATAATTACACCTTCGCATCCATTTTCTGCTAGCCTTGGCAATTCATCAAAGGTTGAAATTCCTCCAGAAGCAATAAGCTTTACGTTTTTAACTTCGGTTAAAATTTCTTTGTAAACATCAAAACTTGGCCCTTGTAACATGCCATCTTTAGAAATATCTGTACAAATTACATACTGAATTCCTTTATCTTGATATCTTTTAATAAAAGGAATCAATTCTAAAGTACTTTCTTCTTGCCATCCATTTGTAGCAATTTTTCCTCCTGCGCTATCTGGATAAAAATCAGCTCCTAAAATAATTTTTTGAGCTCCATATTTTTCAATCCAGCTTTCGAATATATCGCTATTTTTCACTGCAATACTTCCTCCTGTAATCTGATTTGCACCAGAGCTAAAGGCAATTTCTAAATCTTTATTAGATTTTAAACCACCACCAAAATCAATCTTTAAACTGGTTTTACTAGCAATCTGTTCTAAAACTTTATAGTTGATAATCTGGCTCGCCTTTGCGCCATCTAAATCTACTACATGCAAAAACTCGATACCTGCAGCCTCAAATTCTTTAGCTACTTCTAGCGGGTTTTCGTTGTATATTTTCTTGGTATTATAATCACCTTTTGTTAAACGAACGCATTTTCCGTCTATAATGTCTATGGCTGGTATGATTCTCAAAATAGTTTTAAGTTTTTAGTTATTGGTTTTTAGTGCTAAAAAATTCTTTAATAATTGCTCGCCAGCTAAACTACTTTTCTCTGGATGAAACTGCACTCCATAAAAATTATCTTTCTGCAATGCAGCTGCATAAGCAGTTTCATAAGTTGTAGTTGCAATGCATTCTTTGCAGTTTTCAGCATAAAAACTATGTACTAAATACATAAATTCTTTTTCTTTAACTCCTGTAAACAAAGCAGACTTTAAATTAGAAACTGTATTCCAACCCATTTGAGGAACTTTTACAGCATTTGAAAAACGTTTTATCTCAACATCAAAAATTCCTAAACCTTTTGTATTTCCTTCTTCAGAAAAGTTACACATTAATTGCATACCCAAACAAATACCAAGAACAGGTTGTTTTAATGTTGGAATTATTTTATCTAATCCACTTTCTTGCAACATTTTCATTGCAGAACTGGCTTCACCAACTCCAGGGAAAATTACTTTATCTGCAGTATTTATCTCATCAATATTATTTGATAAAATAGCGTCTACACCTAAACGTTTAAAAGCAAACTGAATACTTTTAATATTTCCTGCACCATAATCTATTATTATTAATTTCATTCTTTCACTTTTATCAATTAGCAAATGGCTAATATCTTAGAACTAATTTATAACATTCCTTTTGTTGAAGGCAAAAACATCTTGTTCGCATCTCTTTTTACCGCCATTTTCATTGCTTTTGCAAATGCTTTAAAAATTCCTTCAATTTTGTGATGCTCGTTAGTTCCTTCTGCCTTAATATTTAAATTACATTTTGCACCATCTGTAAAAGATTTAAACAAATGGAAGAACATTTCTGTTGGCATATCTCCAATTTTCTCTCTTTTAAAATCAGCTTCCCATTCTAGCCAATTTCTACCACCAAAATCTACAGCAACTTGTGCCAAACAATCATCCATTGGTAGACAAAATCCATATCTTTCAATTCCTAATTTAGAGCCCAATGCTTTGTTAAACAACTCTCCGAAAGCAATCATAGTATCTTCTATAGTATGGTGTTCGTCAACTTCTAAATCGCCATCAACTTTAATCGTCAAATCCATATTACCATGTCTCCCAATTTGATCTAACATATGATCGAAAAACGACAAACCTGTAGTGATATCATTTTTACCAGAGCCATCTAAATTTAATTTGATATAAATTTTAGTCTCGTTGGTATTTCTAGTAATTTCTAAAACTCTGTCTTTTAATTTAAGAAAATTATAAATTTCTGACCAATCTGTGCTTGTAAGTGCAATACAATCTAATATTTTTTGTTTAGATGTTTCTATTTCATTCGCACCTAATTCTGCATTTTCAGACAAATAAATACCTCTAGCACCTAAATTGTTTGCCAATTCCATGTCTGTAATTCTATCACCCAAAACAAAAGAATTCTCCAAATCATATTCCTCTGAAAAATACTTGGTTAATAAACCCGTTCTTGGTTTTCTAGTTTCCGCATTCTCATGAGGAAAGGTTTTATCAATGAGAACTTCAGAGAAAACAACACCTTCTTTTTGAAAAGCGGAAAGTACTTTGTTTTGTGCCGGCCAAAAAGTAGCTTCAGGAAAACTATCTGTACCCAAACCATCTTGATTTGTAATCATTACTAACTCATACTCCAATTCTGAGGCTATTTTTGCCATGTATTGAAACACTTTTGGGTAGAATTCTAACTTCTCTAGACTATCTAACTGATAATCTACTGGCGGCTCTAAAACTAACGTTCCGTCTCTATCTATAAATAATACTTTTTTACTCATATCTAACATGTTAACTTTCAGGTTTTAAAAACCTTAAAATATTTTAATTTTTATTGAATAGACTTTAAAGCTCTTAACAAAATTTGATTTTCTTCACAGATACCCACACTTATCCGTAAACAATTTTCGCATAAAGCTTCTGTGGTTCTGTTTCTAACAACTACTCCTGCCGTTACTAATTGATTGTAGCGTTTTGTTGCATCATCTACTTTAATTAAAAGAAAGTTACCATCTGAAGGATATACTTTCTCAATATAACTAACACAGCACTCTAATTCTTTATGTAACCGCTTTCTTTCACTTACTAATTGAGCAACTTCATTTTTAACTACTTCCATCTGCTGTAGTCTCTTAATGGCTCTTTGCTGTGTTAATTCATTTACATTATACGGCGGTTTTATAGTATTTAAAACTGCAATAATTTCTCTTGACGCGTAACAGGCTCCTAATCGAATTCCTGCCAATCCATATGCTTTTGATAAGGTTTGAATAATAATTAGATTCGGATATTTATCTAAATTTTTCAACCAGCTTTCTTTTGCTGAAAATTCAATATATGCCTCATCTAAAAGCACTAAGCCGTTAAACTTTAATAACAATTCTTTAATACAAGCTTCACTAAAACTATTACCAGTGGGATTATTTGGAGAACATAAGAATAAAATTTTGCTGTTTTTATCTGCTACTCCTATAATCTGTTTTACTTGCGGCTGAAAATCTTCATCTAATAAGACAGTTTTATTTTCTACAGCATTTATATTGGCCAAAACACTATACATACCATAAGTTGGTGGCAACGTAATAATATTGTCTTTATGAGGTTCACAAAAAGCTCTAAAAATTAAATCTAAAACTTCATCACTTCCATTTCCTAATAGAATATTGCGCTTATCAATTCCTTTAATTTCAGATAGTAATTTTTTTACATTGTTCTGATTAGGATCTGGATATCTATTCACGCCATTTTCAAACGGATTTTCATTAGCATCTAAGAAAATCATTTCTGATACATTAGCATCTTTATACTCATCTCTCGCAGAAGAATATGGCTTTAGATACTTAATGTTCTCTCTAATAAGATTATTTAAATTGAAATTTGATTTCATATTATAAAAAATTCTAACCCTAAAATATTATTTTAAATCATTTAAACGCAATGTAATTGCATTTTTATGCGCTTGTAAACCTTCTGTTATTGCCATGATTTCGATAGACCTACCAATATTCTGTATGCCTTCTTTTGAAATTTCTTGAAAGGTAATTGCCTTTGTAAAACTGTCTAAATTTACACCAGAATACGATTTAGAAAACCCATTTGTTGGTAGCGTGTGGTTTGTACCTGAGGCATAATCTCCTGCACTTTCTGGAGTATAATTCCCTATAAATACAGAACCTGCATTTTCAATGTTATCTATGTAAAACTTATTATTGTTTGTACAAACAATAAAGTGTTCAGGACCATACTCATTAATCAAATCTAAAGCGATTTTATCATTCTCAACAAAAATAGATTTCGAGTTCGTTATCGCTTTTTGAGCAATTTCTTTTCTTGGTAGCTCTTTAATCTGTTTTTCTATTTCTTCCTCTACTTTTTTAATGAACTCTTTTGAAGTTGAAACTAAAATAACTTGAGAATCTGCACCATGCTCTGCTTGACTTAGTAAATCTGAAGCCACATAACTTGCAATTGCACTATCATCAGCAACAATTAATAATTCACTTGGCCCTGCTGGCATATCTATTGCAACACCATGTTTGGTTGCTAATTGTTTTGCAACCGTTACAAATTGATTTCCTGGTCCGAATATTTTATAAACCTGCGGAATCGTTTCAGTTCCAAAAGTAAACCCTGCAATTGCCTGAATTCCTCCCACTTTTACAATTTTTGTTACACCGCATACACTGGCTGTATATAATATTGCTGGGTGAATTTGGCCATATTTGTTAGGAGGTGAGCATAAAACGATTTCTTTACAACCCGCAATTTGAGCAGGAATTGCCAACATTAAAACCGTTGAAAATAAAGGTGCCGTTCCGCCAGGAATATACAAACCCACTTTTTGAATGGGTCTTTTTTCTTGCCAACAAGAAACACCATTTGTAGTTTCTACAAATACTTTTTTAGTTTTCTGTGCAATATGAAACTTTGTAATATTTTCTTTTGCAAAATTAATCGCTTCTTTTAATTCCTCTGAAACGGTATCTATTGCCTCTTTAATTTCCAATGCTGAAACTAAATTACAACCTAAAGTAACACCATCAAATTTCTTAGTATACCTAGCAACAGCAATATCTCCGTTTTTTTGAATGTCTGTAAAAACTTCGTTTACAGTACCTTCAATGTCGTCCACTTTTTTTGTGGGTCTTTCTAAGATTTTATTCCAATCTTTTTGCTGTGGATTTAGAATTGTATTCATTTTATAAAACCATTTTTTCAATAGGACACACTAAAATACCTTCTGCTCCATTTTCTTTTAACTCGTCGATAATTTCCCAAAACTGATTTTTAGAAATCACTGTATGTACAGAGCTCCAACCTTTTTCTGCCAATGGCAAAACTGTAGGACTGCGCATTCCTGGCAACAAATTTAGAATGGCATCAAGTTTGTCATCCGGTGCGTTTAATAATATGTATTTAGAATCTCTTCCTTTTAAAACAGATTGTATTCTAAATTGAATTTTATTTAAAATATCTCTTCTTTCTTTTGAAATTAATGGAGAAACTGCCAAAACTGCTTCAGACTTTAATAAAACTTCTATTTCTTTTAAACCATTT
>Ga0209533_1001364_pt1 | contig 22813 bp, 26 predicted proteins | sample COG_04_FD_184748 | JGI IMG/M metagenome (GOLD analysis project Ga0209533, IMG submission 184748) | Pelagic Microbial community sample from North Sea - COGITO 998_met_04 (SPAdes) (version 2) | ecosystem: Environmental > Aquatic > Marine > Neritic zone/Coastal water | place: Helgoland, sampling...
CATTTTTTCTTTTTTATATTTACATATGTTAAAGAATCTTGACGATTACCAACAATTATTATAGATAATTTAATTAATTTATTATTATTTTTAATTTTATTTTTTATATTTTCATAAATATTTTCAATAACAGGTTTACTAATTAATTGTTTATTCATAATATCTATAGAATTAAATTATTTTTAATAATTAATTTTTTTTAAAATTTTTTCTATGCTATAGTATAAAAACAAATGGGAGGAGGATTAATGCAATTAGTAGCTTATGGTGCACAAGATATTTACCTTACTGGTAACCCACAAATTACTTTCTTTAAAGTTGTCTATCGCAGACACACTAACTTCTCCATGGAGTCTATCCAACAAACTTTCAACGGTCAAGCAGGACCGAGCGGCAACCCTGTATGCACTATTTCCAGAAATGGTGATTTAGTTTACAAGATGTATCTTGTTCAGACTACTACCAACACTATCACCAATCCAGAAACAATTATTAAAGAAGTAGAATTAGAGATCGGTGGTCAAAGAATTGATAAACAAACAATTGATTGGATGAATACCTGGAATGAACTTTCTGTCCCTGAATCTAAAGCAATTGGTCTTAAATCTATGCAAGGTCTCATTGGGAATGTGACGACATCAGGGGTGAAATATATCAGCATCCCACTTCTATTCTGGTTCTGCCGCAATCCAGGTCTTGCTCTTCCATTAATAGCCCTTCAATACCATGAAGTTAAAGTTAAATTTTCATTAGGCGAGGGTGCTAACGCCGGACAAGGGTTAAATTTATTCTGTGATTACATCTACCTAGACACTGACGAAAGACGTAGATTCGCTCAAGTATCACACGAATACCTTATTGAACAAGTTCAAGAACAATCGATTTCGTACCAATCTGCTCAAAAACTCAATTTTAACCATCCGGTTAAAGAACTTATCTGGACTACTACGGGTTCAGCAGGTGCCGCACAATTAAAATTAAATGGACATGAACGTTTCAGTCAAAGAGAAGCAGAATACTTTGAGTTACAACAACCATTTGATTACCACACTGCTGTTCCCCGCCAGAATTTACCGAGTGCTGCCAGGAGTCAAATATTAAACCAATTATCTTTAGTAGGTACTAGTGAGTCTGTGACTACGGTATCACAGACTAGTGGCGGGATTACTTTTAGTGAGGCAATTTTGACGGGCAACACACCTTTCTCTAGCGTAAATCTTAAAAAAGGCGATGTTTTAGCAATCGTGATCTGCGTTGTCCCGGCGAATGGACCTACCGTCGATCATGGTATTACCGGTACTTTGGGTGACGCGCGCGAAGTGAACGCCGCCGGCGAAGGCGCCGCCTTCACAGAAATCGCTGGTTCAGAAGGCGAGATATACTTAACTACTGTTACAGATGATGTGGCGCAGGCGGACAGCGGAACAATTCCTGTTACAAGTCCTTTAATTAACTCTAGAACTCTCACCGCGACCGACAGCAACATCCTAGAAACAATTACAGTTATAACAAATGCGAACGACGCGCATCCAACTTTCAAAATTCATAAACTTAATAATAATATTATCACTGAGGCCCGCACCTCCCAGCTCGCCAAACACATCGGTGTATACTCCTTCGCCCTCAAACCCGAAGAGCACCAACCATCTGGCACTTGTAACTTCTCCAGAATTGACAATGCTGAATTAAATTTAGCAGATGTCACCAGTCAGACAACCGACTCACATATCTACGCTGTCAACTACAATGTCCTCCGCATTATGTCTGGTATGGGTGGTTTAGCATATTCTAACTAAATAATTTAAAACCATTCCAATTCTCTTAATTCTAAATTATTAAAATATTTATAGTATTCTTTTTTAGAGTAGATTTTTAAATTTAAAGATTTTATTTCTGATCCATTTTTTGTAAATTTTTCTTCATTATTAAATATATAGTCAATATATTTTATCCTATTTAAATATCCTCTTGCTCTTTTTAATTTCCATTCACACCGCATTGCTTCTTTTTTACAAATAAATCCATCAATAATACAAATAGGTTCCCAAGGATGTTTATTATTTCTAGTGGTATATTTCGCACCACCTTTTAAAATACAATTATGTTGTTTCCATCTTCTAAAAAAATCATTTGTATATCCTATATAAGATTTATTATCACTCTTTAATAAATATACCAAAAACATAAAATATTATATAATATATATATATATATATATATGAATAAGTTTTTAGATTTGTTATATTTTCATCGTTTTAATCTTATATTATTATTAATAATAGTTGGATCAATAATATTTAATATTGTATTGTATTATATAACACATTTTGAAAAAACTATTACAATAAAAGATAAATATACCAGATATAGAAGAAGTGGATCTAATTATAATATAGTAGATACTGATAATAATATATATCAATCAGGGAATGTATGGTTCAAATTAGATTTTAATAGAGCAGAAGAATATAATAAATTAGAGAAAGGTAAAAAATATACAGTAAAAGGTTATGGTATAAGAATACCTATGATAGATATGTATCAAAATATATATCAAGTTGATTAATGAAACCATAAATACTTAAGATTAATTTATATATATATATTATAAAATGAAAATGTTAAAGTTGTTAGTAAATATGTTATTTATTAGTAATGTTCAAGGACAAATGTTGGCAGGTTCCCAAAGAGATGATCATGGTTGTGTATTGGATGGTGGATATTCATGGTGTGAGCAAACTAATTCATGTATAAGGTCATGGGAAACGGATTGTATTTCAGAAAAACCAGTATATCCATTAATTCATAATATTGATCAGGAGAACGACTGTACATCGCGCCGGGTGTGTCCTCCATCACCCCCTTGTCCTATGCCTTATATGGGTGATATAAATATGGACTCATGTAGGTTGGTAACACAAACTGATGAATGTGGATGCTTAACATCCTGTCCATCATATGATTGTAGTAATCAAGGTGATTGTAATCAGGATACTGATTGTAATAGTGGTCAATTTTGTAGAGATATGGGTTCTCAACCCTATCGACTAGGGGGGCGAAGATTACAACCACGCGAATGCATTGATAAATCAATTACTGGTGAATCGTGTGGAGGATATACTCTTCCTGAATATCAAACCAGATGTATGGATGGATTAGAATGCGTAAATACAATGGGACCTATGATAGCAGATGCTCCTGGGACATGTTCAGAACCGTGTTCCCCTAATGAAAAAAGGGATGATCATGGCAAATGTGTCGGGAAAATACCGAGTAATTGTGCTTCATGGTATGATGGTTGTAATACTTGTTCAGTTAATAATGGAAAAATAGGGGCATGCACAAGGATGTATTGTTTTTCCCCGGGGGAATCTGAATGTACATCATATTATAAAAGATCTCCTTTGAATATTGGAGATATTTGTTATAGATTTTGTGAGGATAATTCTCAGGAACATATTGATAGAAAAAAAGAATGTCCAACTAATACTCAATGTATTTCAGACTTTAATAAAAATAGTGTATCTATGATAGCATATGATTCGTGTGGTGATAGATCCTGGACTTGTTCATTACCTATTCATTAATTCGGAAACTGCAGCAGATACATCCACACCAGGACAATCTTCTAATAAGTTGGTTAAAAATTGTTTTTCTTCGTTTATTTTCATCTGTTCTACATATTTTTTAATATCTTCTGTTGTAAAACAATTCATAGTTTTGCGACAAAATTTAATACCTTCTTCATTAAATATTTCTTTTATTTTATAAATATACATAGTTGAAATACCAATAGATTTTAACCAATCAATTAATTTAGTTTCTTCAATACTCAACATATTTTTATTAACAAAATTGTAATATTCAAATTTATAAATAATTATCATAATAAGATACATTATTATTATTTATATTATTTTTGTCTCTAGTTTGATATCCGGACAATATTAATGATATTATCATATAAGAAATTTCATAAGCATGTATAAAATCATCGCGCCATGTGGATTTTTTATCAAAAGATAACACAAATACAAATGCCACCAAATATATAACCATTAATATTATAATAGGTGTAATAGATAATCCAATCAAACCATATTTTAATGAATCTTTCATATAATATATTATTTATATATAAAATTTTATAAATATTTAAGATAATTATTATAATTATAATAATAATAATAATAATAATAATAATAATAATAATAATAAATATGATTCATTCATTAATAATTATCCCTGTTTTAGGAATGTGTAAAAATTATGTCAAATATAAAAGAATATCATTATTATTATTTTTGAGAACGCCTTTTATCTATATGATTTTATATACATATATGAAATATTTTCAATATAAAAATATAGTAAGTAATGTTATTATTAATGAGAGAGTTTTCATGTTCCTTTATAAAATTTTTAGATCATTAATTACAGATTCTTACCATAATAAAAAATTAAAGTATATAAAAAAATATCAAATATTATATAATAGTAATAAATGTTTAGGGGATTTCGATTAATACCAGTATTCGAAAAATGGGAAATTCGTGATTTCTCTAAATTATTTGTGAATAAAGATCTATATAAATTCATTAATAAAACCGTGTATCCGGAACTACAAGTAACAAAAAAACCAATTCATAAAACCATCCCATATAATAAACAATGGGAAAGCAGAGATTTTTACAGAAAGAATGCAAAGTAAATTTGAAATCCCGATGTAATTTATTTACATAATAAGAATAAGATGGAATTGGCTGACAAATTGCACCGCGCTTGGTTTCGCGCCGGACAACTTAAAAATAAGGGAGATATTGGTCCAGCAGCAGATAAATGTATCAAGGATATAAAAGATAATGGACCTGCTTATCTGGACATACTTTCTAAGTGTAATTGCTGTGAGCGTCATCAAACAGATAGACCCAGTAACATCAACGAACTCAAGGAATACCCTAGTAATGGTGGATCTAGTGTTGATAAGCATAGGAATATGCGGACCGCAGGTATTTGTCAGTGCATGTGTCGGCACTATTGTCGCAGAATTGTTCTCTGGAGAGCCAACGGCAATTCTCAATCATCATCAAAGTGACACTCGCCTGCCTTACATCTAGCCCATATGTGAACAATAACTAACATGTTTAGAAATCCAGAAAACCATGTCATTATCATATTTTTAATAATATAATCAATATATGTTAAATCAATATTGTCAATATTATATAGATAATATAAAGAGAAAAGTATTATACCAACTATATCTGGAATAATAATACAAAATACTATAAATATTAAAATATTAAATAAAGTATTACACAACTCTTTCATAAAATTAATAGAAGTTAATGTGAAATTTTTTAAATATTGAATAACATTATTTATAAATTTACATATATAAATATATATAATTTTGGGATAGTTTTTTTTTTCTTTTATCTTAATGTTTTTTTTACAGTGAGGACAAGTAGAACTATTGGGATTGTAAATACTATTATTCCATTTAATTAGACAATGATTATGCATAAAAGCATCACACTCGCATAACTTATTAGAACAATCTTCCAAACAAATTATACATTGATCTTTTTTATTAAAAACCATTGAGATTTATTATATAATTTCTATAAAATAATATCAAATTTAAATAAATATTCCATTATCTTCATCATAAAGCATTAGTTTTAGAGACTTGAAAATATCTTTATAATTTAAATAAGTGACATCTTTCCAAAAATGTTTAGGTGCTTCATCGTGACATTTTTTTAATAAGTATCCTGGAACTTTTGAATTTAAATGGTGGATATGATGGTATTCTATTCCCATTGTGAACCATTTAAATATATATGGTATTTTTAAATGACTACAACCTTTTAAAGCGGTTTCATATTTATTCCATACTTTATCATTAACACATATATAACTATCTTCATAAGTGTGCTGTAAATGAAATAAAATCAAACCTGTAAATGCGGAACAATATACTGATATATAATAATAAATAAAATAATCACTATATATGATATAAACTAATATGATATTAAATATAGTATTTTCTATTTTATTATAAATATCTATCCATTTATTAGATTCAATAGGCGTTCTATAAATTATGAACCAATTAATAAATGGGATAAATATGAAAAATATAATTGGGTGTCTCAAAATATTATATGTTATTTTTTTTATTTTAGATGATTCATCATATTGTTTTTTAGTCATAAATATAGTCTCATTATATTCTATATGTTTTCCGTTATTATTATGGTGATAGATGTGGGTTATTTTCCATTTGGATGGTGTAAATATTAAATATGATACAATTTTTTGTATATATTTATTTATTTTTTTGTTAGAGAAAAAAGAATTATGACCAGTATCATGAAATATAATAAACCATTTTACTAATATAAGTGTATTTAAAAATGTCCACAATATAATATTAATATCATGTCTTATATATAATATAATATAATTGAATAGTATTGTTAGTGATAGTTCTTTCAATGCTATTATATTATCTGTTCTATAATTATTTATATGAATATCTAATTTATTGTAATCCATTATATAATATATATATTCTTTAAATTTAATATTATATCCTTATTATATTATATCCTTATTATATTATATCCTTATTATATTAAATTTAGATAGGTAGGATAGACCCTTGTCCAATATTTACTTTAGTAACATTTGTAAGGGTTTGAGCATTATTTTCTTGACTTTTTGCTCGTCTGTATAAACATCCCAAGCATAAAATATATATAGAAAATCCAGCTATAATTTGTAATATATTATATATAACAGATAGATTTTGATCTTCGCTCATATTTATGGTAGATATTATGGTAATAATAAAATCAAATTTGAATTATATATAAGTAAATATAAATATAAGTATGAATATGGACCATGTGCCCGAATTATGGAAAGAATTGAGATTAGAATTTAAGGATAATTTGTGGAAAAAATATGAAGAACTATATGATTCATTATTAGAAGAAGATGAACCTATTATTAGGAACACTATAAGAAATAAGAGACTAAATTTAGGCGAAACAGATTTGAGGAAAATTTTGAAGAAACCTGAGAAGATGGTAAATAAATCCGGGGAAATTGTGAAGAATCCTGAGAAGATGGTAAATAAACCTGAGGAAATTGTTAAGAAACCTGAGGAAATTGTTAAGAAATCTAACAAAAATCCAAAGAATCCCCTAAACAAAATACATTGTATTATTTGTTAGACATTATTTAAATATATTACTAATTGCTATATGCTAAACCACCCATCCCACTCATAATTCTAAGAACATTATAACTTACTACATAAATATTAATGTTTTGATTATCCTCATTATTATTTAATTGATTAAATGATAAATGAGCATTATCTAGTCTAGAGAAGTTACAAGTGCCTGATGGTTGATGTTCTTCTGGATTTAGAGCAAATGAATACATATAAATATGTTTAGTAGGTATTTTATGACCCGCTTGTTGTGGTTGGCATATTCTAAAATAACTAGCGTCCCTTTCTTTAAATCTCACATGACCATTTAATTTAATAGTCCCTCTATTAAAACCCTCATAAGATCTTTGTCCACATATATATTCAATATATTTACTATTATTACTCGCATTATAATTAAAATAATCATTTCTATGAGTCCCTTCTTCTATTCTAGCGTCTATATTTTTACTACTGTCACTATATTTCAGACCATGATGACTATTAGGAAGAACCCATATAATTTCTTTAACTGGGTGATTAAAGTCAATTCTAAAGTTAGTGTTAGATTTATCATTTTCTTTATATTGTATTTGTTCTATAAGATATTCATGTGAAACTTGAGCAAACCTTCTCCTTTCATCTGTATCTAAATATATATAATCAGCAAATACTTTTACATTTATAGAGGAATGATCAGGGACATAAGTCCCTTTATAATCTGTATTTATCAAAGCAGTTATTTCTCTAAATTTAATATCTAATTCAACTTCATGATATTGTAAAGCAATCAATGGTAATGCTAATCCTACATTACGACAAAACCAAAATTGCAAAGGTATATATAATTTTAAAGATATACTGTCTTCACTGGACAAAGGTCCCTGTGAGTTTAAATAAGCGTTTTTAGCAGCATGTTTATTTAGACCTAACCAATCTGCTTCGTCATGATCTGTTAATTCATTCCATATATCTAACCACCTTGAACTATGTTTGTCCATTTCCTGACCACCTATTCTTATAGAACATTCTTCTATTAAAGCATGACCTGTATTATTTGTCCAATTTACGTAGGTACCTGGCGTATCCGCCTCCCCCATAAAGGGTGATTTACAATGCAGTTTGCATTCTAACCATATTTTATGAATTAAATCACCATTCCTAGATATAAGGACTGTCTTCTTTCCTCCTAAGTATAAATTATCAGAACTTTGTTCAAATATTTGTTGAATTGCTTCTATAGAAAAGTTTGTATGTCTCCTATATACAACCTTAAAAAAAGTGATTTGGGGATTACCAGTTAAATAAATATCTTGAGCACCATAAGCGACAAGTTGCATTAATCCTCCACCCATTATATAATATATATTATAAATATAAAAAAAAGTATAAAGTTACACGATTAATTAACTTAATTACTGTAAGCTAAACCACCCATACCGGACATGATACGAAGGACATTGTAGTTGACGGCGTAGACGGTGACAACTGTTGCATTTGGTACCATACCTAATATCATTTGAGCATTATCGATTCTAGAGAAGTTACAAGTTCCAGATGGTTGATGTTCTTCAGGTTTAAGAGCAAATGAATAACTGTAAATGTGTTTTGAAGGGACTTTGTGACCGTGTTGTTGTGGTTGGCAAGTCCTGAAGTAAGATGCTTTTCTTTCACTGAAACGATCATGACCATTTAATTGAAGTTTCATTGTAGAAAATGCTTCATTTGAAGCAGATGTACCTCCAATAACTTCATGGTTGCCTTGTTGTCCAAAACATCCATAATTGAAATAATCATTTCCGTTTCCGTGAGATTCTGCTGTATTTAGTGTGGCGTCACGGACACCTATAGACGCTTCAGATCCTAATGTAGTATCTTGAGCGACCCATATTAATTCTTTAACAGGATGGTTGAAATTCAGGCTTAAATTTACAGCACTTTTAGCCACAGTAGTAGTCTTTGATTCTTTTTGTACTTGTTCAATTAAGTATTCATGGGATACTTGAGCGAATCTACGTCTTTCATCAGTATCAAGATAAATATAATCACAATATAAATCACAATCGGTAGGTTTTTGGTGGCCGGTGGTATTTAAACTAGAATCACCATTAACTAATCCATCCATTCCTCTAGTTGTAAGTTTAACTTTAACTTCGTGATATTGAAGGGCAATTAAAGGTAATGCCAGACCCGGATTACGGCAGAACCAAAATTGAAGAGGAATATATAATTGAAGATGACTATTCATTCCAGTAGCACCCCCTGATTTCAAATAGACGTTTTTAGTAGCGTGTTTATTAAGACCAATCCATTCAGATTCTTCATGATCAGTTAATTCATTATAAACATCTAACCACTGAGAATAATGACGATCAATTCTTTGACCACCAATTTCAATTTCACATTCTTTAACAAAAGCGTGTCCGGTATTATTAGTCCAGTTTGAATAACCACTGCCGCTGCCCCGTTGTTGAGAGTCCATCGTAACATCTAACCACATTCTGTGAACTAAATCACCATTTCTAGAGATTGTGGCTGTAACAGTAGACGGTACAGCACCTACTTGTCCATTGAAAGTTTGCTTGATAGACTCCATAGAGAAGTTAGTGTGTCTGCGGTAGACAACTTTGAAGAAAGTAATCTGCGGGTTACCAGTAAGGTAGATGTCCTGAGCTCCATAAGCTACTAATTGCATTAATCCTCCTCCCATTATGTTTTTATAATATAACATAGAAAAAAATTTCAGAGAAATTATTTAATTAATTAATTAATTTTAAAATATTTTTTAAAATTAATTAATTAATTTCGTTAATTTCTCCAAAATTTTTTTCTATGTTATATTATAAAATATGGCTGAAACTGGATGTTTAAAAGATGGACACTTTCAGAATTTACAAGTTGAGAATTTAGAAGTGGTGAAATTGAATAATGGTCAAGCCGGCACAGATCTAAATTTAGTGGGACTTTCTGCGTCCGCCGCCTCAGACATCGCCACGATCAATGGGGACCATCTTACCTCAGGCAAGGGCTTAAGTATAACTTCAAGCAGCGGCGATAAAACAGGAGGAGGATTGCTAGAGGTTATACAAACAGGTGGCCCAACCGGCCAAGCATCTAAAACCTTAGTAGTAGTAAGTTCAGGAACAGGGTCGGATGCGGGTGCAGCAAGTTTTACATCTGACGTAACGGATGGCAATGCTGTAGAAATTATAGCGGACCATCTTACTGAGGGCACCGGCTTAAGTATAAGTTCAAGCAGCGGCGATAAAACATCCGGAGGATTGCTAGAGGTTAGGCACACAGGCGGTACCGACGCCACAGAAAAAACCTTAGTAGTAGTAAGTTCAGGAACAGGGTCGGATGCGGGTGCAGCAAGTTTTACATCTGACGTAACGGATGGCAATGCTGTAGAAATTATTGCGAATAGTTTGGATGGTGGTTATGCTCTTAATATTACCGCCGCCGACGCGACACAGACTGCATTAAATACCACAGGTGGGGTGGTTGTTGGAGGAGATGTAAATGTTACGGGTTCAGCAATTTTTACATCTGCCGCAACGGGTGGCAGCAATGCTGTAGAAATTATTGCGCAGAGTTTGAGTGGTGGTTCTGCTCTTAATATTACCACAGTGGCGGCACAGACTGCATTAAATATCACAGGGGATACTACTATGAATGGTAGTCTTACTATGGATGGTAGTCTTACTATGGATGGTAGTCTTACTATGGATGGTAGTCTTACTATGAAAAGTACATTACTTTCGACTGGATCTTCTACCACGGTCTTAGGTAGCACTTTACTTAATACACAAAATATTATATTTGGTCCTTTGTTTTCGATCCCAACAACAGTGACATTTCTCCCCATCCCCGCTATAACACAACCAGCTAATACAATTCTGTTGAATGTAGGGTATTATTGTGTTAAGGATGTGGGGGATATGTCAGATGTTCATAATAATACGGGTTTTTGCGCGGGTACGGTGGCGGGTGGGCCCGGCGCGCTCGGCACCGTTCCCGGAGCAGACGATATCATCATATTTGACCCCGATTCTGTGAAGGAGACCGACGACGGCACGAGTGGTCTTGCCAAAGGAACCTGTATGGTGGTCACAGGTGATATAGGTATGACCGCACAGCAAATCGCGGCGCGCGCCGAGTTTCAAGCATCTGCCGGCATAAGAGTAACAACCACAGATAGAGATATCCATATGACAATAATATCATCTAAGCACTCCTTCGGTTCAGATCTTAATGGACAGAAGGAAGGAGGTACCTTTGCCGAAGTTGCAAGTGCTTTAGTGCCTTTTATTGTATTTAAACCCTTCAATGTACCAGTGGGTGTCATCTCACCCACAGATCAGGATAAATTTGCCCTCGCTCTATCATAAGTTATACACAAATTAATATAATTTACTAAAACATATTTAAAAAAACAATTCATATCTATAATAAAAATATGGAATCTGAAACAATATCTGAATCACCGGTTATCATTCAAATGTTTGACCGGTTAAACAAATTATTGATGTCTCTAAGGTAAGAAGATTATTCATTATGGAAAGATGAAGAATTAAAAGACATCGGGATAACTTATCATAATGTTTTAAAATAAACTATTTTTAAAAAAAGATAATTATCTATAGAAATATATATAGATGAAATTGAATCGTTGGTATAATTTTTTATTAACTATATTATTTTGGATATTCACTTGGGAAACTTATAATGCTTTAATAGATAAATATAATTTAACTGATAATCAAAAAATATTATTAAATTTTTGTATGTTAATCGTTGTCATTATATTAATATCTAACTCTAAAAACTTTTTTAATTGATTTAAAAATAAATCAATATTTTATTATATAATTATGTTCTTTAATCAGCAATCTATGAATCAAACTATAGATAATGAATCTTTTTATAAATTATTAGAAATAAATAAAAATGCTTCCAGTAAAGATATTAAAAAAGCATATCGCAGATTAGCAGTTATTCATCACCCAGATAAAGGCGGTGATCCAGATAAATTTAAAGAAATATCTAAAGCATTCGAAACTTTATCCGATGATACAAAAAGAAAACATTATGATCAATTTGGTGAATCAGAAGGGAATGGTCCAAATCCTAATGATATGTTTAGTCAAATGTTTAGTGGAGGACCCATGGGTAATAATAATAAAAAAGGTCAAAATGTAAAGAAAGATATCCAAGTAGCATTAAAAGATATATTTAATGGAAAAAATATGAATATTACTATTACTAGAAAATCTATTGATACAGATAATATTTCTACGTGTGTTCCATGTAAAGGAAGAGGTATTATATTACAAACTATTAGAATGGGTCCTATGGTCCAACAAGTTCAGCAACCGTGTAATACTTGTGGGGGACAAGGTAAACAATATAGAGTAAATAAAGTATCTGAAAATATTAGAGTAACTATACCAAAAGGAACTCCAAATAATCATAAAATAGAAATATTTGACAAAGGAGATGATATATTAGACGGTGAACCAGGTGATTTACATATTATTGTTAAAGTATTAGAAGATGAATATTTTATTAGAAAAGGAAATGATTTATTCATAAATAAAGATATATCTTTGATTGAAGCATTAAATGGATTTAATATGGTTATTAAACATTTTGATAGAGATATTTTAATGAAATCTAATAATGTAATTAAACCAAATAATTATGATTTAAATTCAGAATCTAAATGTGAATGGAAAAATATGATTTGTTCATTATCACTAGAACCATTTGCAAAAGCCAAGATTAATGATGAACAAGAAATTAAAAAGGTAATAGAACAAGGACAACTTAAAAATGAAAATATTACAGGATTTATTATTAGGGGACAAGAAACATATTTTTATAAAGAATCTATAGATATTTTATTAAAAAGTAAAAAAGGAGGTAATGGAATATTATATTATAAAAATATAGTTAATAATTTAGTACATTGTATTGAAGAAGAAGGATTACCTGATTTAAATAATCCTATGATTAAAGGTGATTTATATATAACATTTAATATTATATTCCCAGACAAAATAACTATAGATAATAAAATATTATTAGACGGAGGATTTAATAAAGAAATTCATAAGAAAATAGATGAAATAGATACTGAATTAGAAGTATATGAATTAACTGAGAAAAATCCAAATATTTCATATGAAAAATATAAAGAAGTTTTACAAGAAAATGAAGAACAACAAGAAGAAACTAATCCAGGAATGCAGCAACAACAATGTGCTCAACAATAATTTATTTTTTTCTTGTATCCCAATAATCTACTCCATAACTTACATATAATTCTTCACCATTTTTTATATCTCTTGATGCTGTGTATATCATATTTTCTGGATCTTGTGTATGGTGAACATTAAATTTATTAGAATGGTTATACATGCTACACATACCAAATACTATAACTTCTTGATCCGATTTAAATTTACTTTTAAAAGTATAATCTTTTATTTTACTATTCTCAAAATTCTTTTTATAATCTGTAATCAAAGGACATACTTCGATTATTTCCCCTTTTTTGAAATCCTTATTAGCAAACACACCTCTACCTGAATTAGGTATTAAAGATTGTTTTATAGATATTTTATCTGTGTATGGATTATTTTTATTATCCATAAAGAAATAGCATAAAAATATAATGACTACAATAAATCCACCTATTAAATATAAATAGTTTGTATTATCTTCATTGAAGTCTAATCCGAAAATATTAGGTTCCATTTATATTTATATAAATATAAATTAATAAAATAAATATATAATTATTTGCGAGAAATAAATACTAATTCAAGAATATATCTACCGGAACTCTGAAACATTCCAGTACTGCTATCTAAACCAGTTATTGTTATGTTTAATCTAGATAATTTAGTGGGGTTAATTGAGCATATATAATTTAATTTTTTTGATTTGTGGACTGTAACTGCATCATTATCGGGGGCGTCTTCTTCATTAGGTATTACTATTTTATTATATAAATGAGATTTATTACTATTAGAATTAATATTAAATTCTTTAATATCTACTACAAATGCCGAACTCACCCCGTCGACTTCGCCAGTGGTGTTAAAGTTGGCGTGGTGTGTAGTAAAAGATTCTAAATATACATCAGATAATTTATCAATTATCAATGGTTCAAATAAATCTACGACGTGAGGATCAGGATTTTCAGCATGTGGACTATCAATAATTAATGTTTTTCTTTCTTCTCTATCAAAGCTATATCCTTGATTTTGATAAAATTGATTAGGCGGATTTGTAATAAAGTCCATATATTATTTATATTATAAAAAAAAAATAGATATTAATTATATCTTTTAAATGGTCCACCTTCATATGGGACTGAATAATATCCACAAAATTTATAATAATTATTATCTGTTTCATTATTAGTATTATCGTCTTGTATATCATAATTTCTATCAGCTAGTGCTGGATCTGTAATCATATTTCCAGAAGCATCCATTCTTCTCACATTTTCTTTGCCTGGTTTATGTGACCAATATCCATCATCATCTTGTCTATAGAAATGATAATCTTGTTCATCTCCGGTATCATCTATAACTAAAGCAATTTTATAATGATTACATGGAGGTTTATAATCTTTTGTAACTTGAATAATATTATATGTATTATAATCTTGTTTTAATTTATTTAATATTTCATCACAATCATATGAATTAAATTTACCTATAGATAATTCGCCTGGTTGTAATTTTTTATCAGCATTAACTTCATATCTATCAAAAGCATATGAATAACAATTTGTATAATCTCGAGTATTATAATCTAAATTATTCCAATAATTGGGTCTATATTGTGGTTTTTTACATATCTCCGAATTATTATTATTATTATTATTATTATTATTATTATTATTATTATTATTATTATTATTATTAATTAAAGATTTAGATTGCTCATTATTAAAATGTAATAAATGTTCTATAGAATGAATTAATGCTTCCATATATATATATATTTTTATAAAATATAAATTTGATTTAAAATTAATTATATTATAAATATATAATTATGAAAATAACTGAAAAAATCAATAGGTCAAGATATACTCTAAAGAGTATTTTAAGCACTGAATGGGATACTATACCCATATCTGATTATTCATTGAAAGAACTTGATAGTATTTATAGTAATACTTCAGGTTTGGAGCAATACGGATATGGATTTGTTTGTAACTTTAGTTTAAAACATAAAATTATTGAAAACTATTCATTGCATGTGGTATATTATAAATTCCCAGATATGTCTCCTGATTCAACTGCTGGTAAAGTTAGTAAAAAATCATTAATAGATAATATTAATAAATTATATGAAGAAGAATATTTTAAAGAGAATGATAGTATTATAATAATAATTAACGAAGAAGTATCTGAGACTATTCAAATTGCTATGGATAATTTTAATATAGAATTACAAAATCAATTAGAAGTTAATGGATTGAATAAGGATATAATGAATGGATTAAAATTAAAAAATATTAAATTAAATAATGAATATAATATTAAACATTTTAAAAATATACAAATATTAGATATTGATTCTTTAACAAATAATTTATTAGATCACAAATTAGTACCGAAACATGATGTCATTAGAAATAAAGAAGAAATAGGGAAAATATTAGAAGATTGTAATGCTAATATTTCACAGTTGCCGATTATATTAAAAAATGATATTATTGCTAAATTAATAAGATTATCTCCAGGGGATTTATGTAAAATTACAAGAAATAATGAGAAATCTGGGATTAATTATTTCTATAGAGTATGTAAATAATTTTATCGCTGTCCGTAATCTGTACCGTATTCAGATGATTGGTCTTCAATTCGACCAATGACGTGATCTCCATTTGTTATCATAATAGGTTTCTGGCGTGCTCCTATATTTCGTATAGTTCTATCTATTGAACCATCATCATTTATAATATTTCTTTCATAATCTAAAAATGAACTATTATCGTAAAATAATTTATGTAAATCTCTTTCTTGTATTTTATTTAATGATGGATTTATATTACAATTATATTTATTTTGATTAACATATCCTAGAGTAAATATAAATAAACCAATAACTAATAAAATAAATTTTATATCCATATTTATATTATAATATTTTTTAAATCCTTAAGAATTATCACTTTCACCTTCATCTTGTTCTGCTTGATCATATAATTGAGTATCATATCCTTCATCTTCTTGATAAGTATCATTAGTGGTATCATCAGTGTTTAGGAGTTCTTTTTTTGTTTTAAGCGTTTCTTGTTCATATTCATCACTTATAGAATATTTGGTATTTTCTTTTTCTGATTCTTTATACAAAGTACCCTTGCCCATACCATTCATTAAATCATTTTTATATTTTTGTTCTTTGGTCATTTGTGTAGTTTTTTTCAAATAAGTTTGTTTCTCTCTAGATACTTGTTTCATAACTGCTTTGTTTAATAATTCTTCACTTATATAAACCCAATTTATATCATAATATTTTTCATACATATTTATTAAAATATCTAGTAAAAATTTACTCAAACATATAATTGCATTATCTATATTTATTTCTTCATTATTCACTTCAATTAATTTAGAATTTAATGATAAATAAATGTCTGATTCGCTATCAATTAAACCTTTAATATAATCAGAAATCTTATTAATTATAAATACAAATATATATTTATTTATTTTTAATGTAAATTCATTATCTAATAAATTATTAGATATACCTCTTAATTTATCTAAATTATTATTAAAATCTTTTATATAGTCGTATAATTCTTCAAAATATATTAAATTATTTTCATGAAAATATTGTTTAAATCCTTTATATTTCAAACCATTATCTAATTCTATTTGACTTCTTTTAAAGAATAAATCATCATGACATAATAAATTATTAATAGTTAAAAATTCATTAAATGAATTATTATTTACATCACTTAATTTATATAATCCTTTTTTAATTTTAGAAGTATGTTTATTATTTTTAATACATGATAATGTATAATAAATATCATCTATTAACCGTTTATATATATATGGGTTATCAATATCAGTTGTTAATTTATTTAAAATTTTAGATGAATGTTCTACATTATTTAATCCAGATATAGGGATTGATTTAAATCTTTTAATTTGTAAATTATCCACTATAAAATTTTGATTATATTTATCATTAATTAATATTTGTTCAAATAATTCATCAATATTTTCAAAATAATTTTCTATAGTGTCAACTATCTTTACAGATATTTCATCTATTTTATTTGTAAAAGTTGTATTATTAATTAATTCTTGATTTTCTTTTAAAGTTTTTAAATTCGTTATTGTCTCAAATATATTATTTAATAGTGGATCATCTAAATATTTATTTTTAAAAAAACTTATTAATCTATTTTCTATAAGTTTATTAAATTTTAGATATATTAATATGTCATCATTTGAATATTTTTCTGTATATTCTATATAATTAAATTGATTAAATATTAATTTATTTTTATTTGGTAAATATTTCATAATTCTTATAAAATTATCTTCTGAAAATGGTATAGAAACTTTTTTACATTCGGGTATATTTTCAGATAATTCTACATTATAATCTATTAAATAATAATTTAATAAATTTTCATCTATAGTATTAACTATTAATTCATCATTATCTCCAATACAATAATTTTTGAATAATTTTTTCAAAAATTCAGGATTATTATTAGTTAATTCTTCATAATTAGAGTCAATAAATATTTCAGCAGGAATATATTTATAATGTGTTTTTATTTGACCATTTAATAATAAATAATCAGTATTATTTAAATTAATATATTTGAATTTTAAAATATTATCTCCATCTTCTGTGTTTTCTATTTCATATTTAGTTATTTCTCCAATTATAATACTTTTTAATTTATCATAATCAATTTGCGTAAATTTATTGTTTTTAAAATGACATTTAGTAAATAAATCATTTATTTTACTATCATTAATATCTTCTAAGAATTTTTTTGCTAATAAATTTAGTATAGGAAATATTATGGATTTACCATTTAATTTTAATGAATACATATATAATCTTTTATATGATTGATTACCTATTAATGTAGATACAGGTAATTTATATTCAATAAATTTGGGTTCAATTTTATTAATATCTTTTAATAATGATATATTTTCTAATGAATCATTATTTATAAAGTATGTTTTCATTTCTTCATCTTTTGATGAAATAAATTTATTAATACTCATTACTAGTTTATTATCATAAATAGGTTTATAGGTTGTCCATGTTTCTTTAGTAAATTCATTACCAGTACTTTTATTTAATATAAAATATCTATTAATTTTACTATATAAATTAAATTGTGGTTGTAAGAAATATTTAATAGTTTTTATAAACTCTTTCTCAAATTGATCATCAATATCTTCTTTATGTAATAATATTTCTTTGTTTCGTTTCAATGATTGTCCAAGTTTTCTTTCTATATATTCTATTAATTTATTATTAATACTTTTATGATTATTAGTTGTAGATATTAATTTCCATGTTTCGTTTTCATCATAATTTAATACATTATATATTTCACTAATATTATCTTTGTAAATATTGCTCGAGATTTGTATATGAATAAATATTAGAAATGGAATTATCAAAAAATTGTTTAAATTGATTATATAATTTTTATAATTTTTAATTATTTTCTTTTTTAGTTTTGGATTATCTTTACCATCTTTACCTTTATATACGTAACTCTTTGAATATTTATTTATATAATTAGATTCATTATATCTAAAATCAGTTAATTTATCAGTATCAAAAATCACCATTATTTCAACAATATTTTCTAAATCATCTGGGAATAATTTAATATTAAAATTTTTCAAAACCATATTTATATGTTTTTTTATTTCAGTATTACCTTCAGATACATTAACAATAACCTCTTGTTCTAGTGCTGCGGTGGTATTTACGACTTTTCCATCACTATATCCTTGAAATGATGAGAAATCAACATTATCAATTAAATGACCACAATTTACACAAGTTATATGTCCTTCATCTGATTGCGGACAAAATAATGATTTTAAATTATCATAATATTCTGGATTCTTGTCTATTTTACTAGAATATAAATAATGTTTACATAACACTTGTTCATTAGTTTTACTAGAATATAACCAATTATTATTTTCAGTGAGATTATTTGATTCTCTGCAGTATATTTTTATAAATTTAGTTAATAAATAATTTCTCTCAACAATATTTGTATTTCTTAGAATATATTCTCTACATAATTTTATTTTCTCATGTATAGTTAATTCTTTTGTTATATATTTTACTTTTTTCAAGGGTTTTATAACAGATTTTAATATTTTTTTATAAATTTTTTCATAATTATTTATATTTGATTTTATTAAATCAATTATTTCATTTTTATCTTCTTCTAATAAATCATTAATTTTAATATTATAAAATAATAATAATTTTTCAAAATCTTCAAAATTATATATATATTTTAATATTTTTTTATTGATACTATTTATAATTGATTTATTATTAGGTAATGCTTTACTTAATAATTCTGATAATTTATCTAAAGTAATATTATTTTCTAAATCAAATAAATATGCTGATAATTGATTATTATACTTTGCTTTTAATGAATCATTATTAATTTTATTAGATGAGAAATCATTTTCTAAAAAACTTTTCCTGAAAGATTTAATTGAATAACTTCTATGAGATAATTTTACATTTTCAAATAAATTAAAATGATTATTTTTTAGATCTAATTGTAATCTATAATTACTTAAATGTACTGGCATAAATAATAATCCTGAAATATTAAATTGTTCAGAATTTATATATATTTTTTTCTCAGAATTATCTAATGCATATAGTTCTTTCCTCGATTTTAATAAATCTATTTTATAATTATTTATATTATTTATATTAAATCCTACGCATGAATCTTCGAAACATTCTCTAATAATATGTCCTTGATAGTTAATAATAAACCCATTTTTATCTAAATTATTAATATAAGAATTATATTTAGTAATAAATAATGATTCTAATGATTTAATATAACCGTTTCCATCGGCATACATTGAATTATATTTATCTACTATTTCTTTATCAACATCAGAAATTATAATATTTTCACTACCAATAAATGCTTCATCGCCTTCTTCATATATTTTTTTTTTTAAAGCAGCTATAGGTAATATATAATATGGTAATTCAAAATCATTATTATTAATCATTGATTTAATAAAAGATAATGCATCCGTTCTATCTATATCTGAGATCGATTGATTATCTTTTATTAAATCAAAAAATGAATAAGACATATCAGTTATTTTTTTTATTAATAATTCATCATCAAAAATATTATATAAGTTTATAATCTCCGATATAAAATCTTCTTTTATTTCGGTTTCATTATATTTTTTAAATTGTTTATCTAGTTTTTCTACTTTTAATTTTATTTCATCATCTTTAAATATATCATCATCTTTTTTTAAAACTATTTCTGGATCTACTTCTTTAATATTTAAAATATCTATAATATTTGTATCATCAGGTAATTTATAAATTATATTTCCTACATCATCTAAATTAACTATAATTCTTTGTTCTGATTCATTATTAAGAATAAAATAATTTTCATTTAATTCTGTTATTTCACCTATATAATCTTTAAATTTATCAGATTTTTCTAATATTAATAAATATAATCCTGTAATATATAATTGAGGATTTATTTTATCTGTAATAAGTTCACCCAAATCTCCGTGTGTTTCATTATCTACTTCGAAATCTTTATCTCCTTGATCCTCACTCATATCATAATCTTCTTCATATTGATTAGATGAATCAAGTGAAGATTGTTCTGTTTGCGCGTCCGATTTATCTTGGTTAATTATAATTTCGGTTTCGTGACTTTTATCAGAATTTTCACTCATATTAATATAATATATATATCTTATTTTTTTTTAATTAATACTTAAAATTAAAAGTTTAAAACAATATAGAATAAACAATGGAAATTCAAACTTTTATAAATAAAAATAATGACTATCTTGTTAAATTTAAAAATATGGGACTGCTAATTAATACATATAATGTACTAGGTTTATCTCTAATTAAATATAATGATAAAACAAATTTAAATGAATTTACTAAATTATTTAAATCAATCATTATCAATCAAAAAACTAATAATGTAGTGTGTATTTCACCTATGAAATCAAATAAATCTGATCATACTATTTTATTAGAAAACAATATAGCAATTACTAGAATGTATGATGGTACAATGGTTAATGTATTTTACCATAATAATGAATGGACATTATCTACTAGATCATATATTGGAGCAAAGAATTATTGGAATAAGAATTCTAAGAAATCTTTTAAAGATATGTTTAATGAATGTTTTGATAAATATAATGAATTGAATACAAATAATTCATATTCATTTGTTCTTCAACATAAAGATAATAGTAATATAACGCCGGTAGAAGAAAATAAAGTAATTCTAGTAGAAGAATATAATTTAGATAATGGTGTACCTAATAAAGTTAATTTAAATGATAATAAATATACATTTAATTATGTTAAAGAATATAAAAATTATCATGAACTAAAAAAAGGAGAATTAGATATTCATAAATATGATAAAGGATATAATATTATCAAAAATGGTTCAAGACATATTTATATTACAGATGATTATAAATATATTTTTGAATTGAAACCAAATCAAAATAATAAATTGTTTATATTCCTTATACTATATAAACAAAGAAATATAAATGAATATTTAAAAGTATATAAAAATGATAAAGAAATATTTGAAGTTTATAAAAATAAATATGAAATTATGAGAAATGAATTATATAGTAATTATTGTAATCATTTTATTAAAAAAGATATTGTTACTAAAGATGTACCATTTCAGTTGAAACCAATTATTTATGAATTGCATGATATTTATAAATCATCTGGTCAAAAAATCAATTATAAATTAATTAATGATTATTTACAAAATATGGATGTAAAAAGATTGACTTTTATTCTGAATTATTATTAAATTTAAAGTAATACTGAATATTAAAATGAATTTAATTTAATTAAATTAATCATTAATGGAAAAAAAAAATCTATGTTATTTTATAAAACTATGAAAACTGATCAAATAATTTGTTGCGTTGTTGCTTTAATTCTAGGTATGCTTTTAGCTAATATGCTCAAGAATGTTTGTGGATGTAAGGTTGTTGAGGGGCAAGGGGGCGGACACGACGGAGTGCAAGGAACACTCGCTGCTCAAAACGCCGCGGGCTGTACGGATCCGGATGGTTGCGACATGGGTGGGTATACCATAGGCACGATTAGTGACCTCTAACCCCGGATTTACCTCAAACAGATAACAAGTGATTATTATTAAACTTCCATACTAGCTTCTATAATCTGTTTATAAATTTCACTTAATTCACCACAACAATCTTTAAAGACTTGAATAAT
>Ga0209533_1001365_pt1 | contig 22810 bp, 16 predicted proteins | sample COG_04_FD_184748 | JGI IMG/M metagenome (GOLD analysis project Ga0209533, IMG submission 184748) | Pelagic Microbial community sample from North Sea - COGITO 998_met_04 (SPAdes) (version 2) | ecosystem: Environmental > Aquatic > Marine > Neritic zone/Coastal water | place: Helgoland, sampling...
ATATTCAAAATGAATACGGCAGAAAGAGGGCTGCAATGAGGGCTTGGGAAGAAAAGTATTATCAGACACCGGCAGGCACGTCGGGGTATTATTGTTCTGTTGATGATTCTTTTGAGTGCCAGGACGGTTACGAAGGCACCAACTGCGAGACCGACATCGACGAGTGCGCTAACAACCCCTGCCAGAACGACGGCAGCTGCACGAATAATGTCGGTAACTACGAGTGTCAGTGCCAGGACGGTTACGAAGGCACCAACTGCGAGACCGACATCAACGAGTGCGCTAACAACCCCTGCCAGAACGAAGGCATCTGCACGGATGTTGTCGGTGACTACGTGTGTGAGTGCCAGGGCAATTACGACGGCAATAACTGTACTGAGTGCCAAGACGGTTACGAAGGCACCAACTGCGAGACCGACATCAACGAGTGCGCTAACAACCCCTGCCAGAACGACGGCAGCTGCACGAATAATGTCGGTAACTACGAGTGTGAGTGCCAGGACGGTTACGAAGGCACCAACTGCGAGACCGCCATTGATGTCAATTATTGTCAGAACACTGCAGAAAAAGCACAGTTTGAAACGGCCACGAATGTGACGCAACAGTACCAGTCGAGTATTGGTGCTATGTTTGCTGCTTGTATCCCGCCTGATTGTAACCCTCGCCAACTGGAACAAGAAGTGCACGGTAATGTAACTGACTACAGAGCAGCCGTCACAACCGCTGAAGATGCCATGAACGCTGCAACCCCTTGTCAGAACGGCGCAGGCTGTACAAGCAACGTTGATTCGTACACGTGCAATTGCGTGGCTGGATGGGAAGGCACAGACTGCGAGACCGACATCGACGAGTGCGCTAACAACCCCTGTCAGAACGGCGGCATTTGCACTAATACTGTCGGTGGTTTTCAATGCGCGTGCGTCCAAGGTGTTAGGGGGATAGAATGTGATAATGACATCGACGAGTGCAACCCACGGTTACCGTTTCAAATTAGACTAGAGGAAATGGAAAGGTACGGAGAGGGTTACGCGGGTGAATTTCAGGAAGTCCTATCTAACTTGAATAACTTAGAAGTGTTTCCAGACAGATGCGAGTACGGGAGTTGTGTGGAATCTGGAACAGACAACAACATTGAGTACGGAGCGTACAGCTGCACTTGCCTTGAGGGATGGAGTCATAGTGGAATAAGTACCCCTTGTGACGTATGTGCGGATGGTTTCACCAATACAAGTATTGTTCAGATTCGAGATGAAATTAAGAAGCTGTGGGATGCTGCCACGATTGAATACAATGACATAGACAAAGAGAAAGCGTCGTGTTCTACTCTGGGTAACTACACTTGTATCGAAAATATTCAAAATGAATACGGCAGAAAGAGGGCTGCAATGAGGGCTTGGGAAGAAAAGTATTATCAGACACCGGCAGGCACGTCGGGGTATTATTGTTCTTTTTCATGCGTTCAACTTGAACTGGACTATTCAAACAAGTGTAGTTGTTCAGGAGGTGTGTCCACATCAAGCGGGTGCGCAGAATTAAAAAATAAATACAACGAAGATTGCATGTGCAATGAGGGATAGATACAATATAATTACTAATAAAAAAAAAAATAAAGATTATTGAACTAGTTCTTGTTGTACAGATGCGCGAATGGCGTTGAAAGCCTTCAATAACGTTGTATTGTTTTGTATCTCGCTTAATATGTCCGCAGCGTTGTCCTTGGTTGTCTTAAGAGACTCCATTCGACTACTGGGCAAAACTACTGATGTAATAAGGACATTCGCAACTATTGTCACATCGTCGCTTGTGATATCGGTGGTACACATCATCCGCATGGCTGTTTTAATTATACCAAACACTATCATCCAGCGTTCTTTCACCCGGCCTGCAAATATCAAACGGAGGGCATCGTCGATTAATCCATTGGGCAGTGTGTTGTCAAAGAATGTACCGTGTTCTAACTCTCTTCGAACGGTGTTTTCGAGAGTCTTGGTCATTAGCGAAACCATTTAATGTTTGTGGGTTATTATTCTTTTGCGCAATCTTTATTCCTTGCACAATCCTTATTCATTGGTATATTATTAATTGGTAAATTTCTGTTAGTCAGCGGGTCTCGCAACCCCATGTGATGGCACTTTCCAAAGCCAAGCAGAATACGAAGGTTGTCTAATTACTGTTACAAATGGAATTACGTAAGGATAAATATCGTGTGTTCCACGGTTAGGGTTAGATATATCTCGGGTTAGGGTTAGGGTTGAGAAATTTCTCGGTTAGGGTTAGATTTAACCTACGGATATCACAGGGGTATTTATTGGTTTCTAATTAAGTACAAACGACAGAAACCAGTGATTTGTGCAAGTATATTACAGATTAATTTTTCTTTATGTACAACCATTACACGCTTTATTAACTCTTCATCATCTCCATCATGTCTTCTTTGGTAATAAGTTTGTCCTTGTACAGTTGAATAATTTCCATTTTCAACTGTTGCGACGTTTCTTTTGGTGTCGTTTTTGGGACACTGTCCTCTTCCTCTTCCTCTTCCTCGTCCCCGTCCCTGTCCAAAGCGCGTGCTGCGGCGGTTCCTGGGTCGCTGTGAAGGTAACGGGATGTGACTTTCACGTCGCTGTGGCCCAATATGTCTCGCAGATGCACCAACGTGGCACCGTTGTCGTGGGCGTGACTCGCACCGGCATGACGAAGCCAGTGAGCGGAACTACGTGGCAGGCCAGCCCTTTTAAACACATTTTTAATGCGACGTCCCGTTTGTCTGGACGAAAGAGGGCCGTCGTTCCCTGGGAAAAGGTACTGTCCCTCTTTGGTTGCAAGCACGACGGGTTTCAGCATCGCTGTACCCTTTTTACCAACCAATACATCTCTTTCTTTCTCGTCTTGGCCTTTGCCAATGACATGCAATTGCAGTAATTCTGTGCCATTTTCCTCAACAAAGGTACAGCTCTCGTATTTGAGCGTGCGAACTTCTTTCAGACGCAACATGCCGTAGTAGCACCCTGCAATGAGTCCACGGTCTTTCTGGGTGTTGGTTGCGGCGAGCGTGGTCGCTACTTCTTTTGTCGTGAGGTAGCGTACCACGGTGGACGGTGGTGGTTTGGAGGGTACTTTCAAATGTTGTGCCGGATTTTCCTTTATTCGACGATTTTGCACGAGCGTTTTGAACAAAGACTTGACGGCCGCCACTCTGGGTTGTTTGGTGGACTTGGAGGCGGCCGCAATGATGTATTTGCGCCACGCCAGGAGGTTGGTGTACGTGACTTGGGTGTACCATTCGTTGGGTTGGATGTCGCAGTGTTCCATCAAAAATTGGTACAGGTCGTCGATGTGACTTCGGTATTTGCGAATGGTTTCTTTGGATTTGCCGTCCAAGAGCCATTCGTCTGTGGCTTCGTCCTCCCACGTCTTCCGTTTGTTGGACTTGGGCTTACCAGTCTTTTTGGGCTTACCGGACGGGTTGGTCTGGGGCTTACCAGTCGCGGTGGGGGGGTTACCGGCCGCCAATGTCTGGTAAGTGGCCTTACCGGACGTACCATCGCGCCGATTACCAGACACCCGAACCCGCTTACCGGACGCACCACTCTTACCAGACGTCGCACGACCCTTCCCAGACATCAACCTGTCGTCGTCCGAGTCATCAGAGTCCTCGGAATCCTCACCCGACCGGACATGCACGGTACCTCTTTTATTGACTGATCCTTTGGATGAACCTTTGGATGATCTAAATGATGAACCACCGCTGTGGTGTTCGTCCGAACTAAAAGACTCGATGGAATCGTGGCTCGCGTCGTCGAATCCGTCGTCGGACCCGTCGTCGCTTTCGTCGCTTTCCATCCCCACGGCGTCCAGGAGCAACGAGGGTGACATACAACCCTTTGTGAAATTGGAAGTTGATCTGTTGGTCTGACTTAAGGAAAGTTTCCCGATGGGTAGGACCAAGCGAAGGGGCGACCGAACGGGACGGTTGGAATAAGCCGTGCGCAACAACTGCGCACCCGGACTCGAAGGCTTGACCGGCCCCGTTGGACAGGTGGTTAACGAGAAAGGACGTGGTCCAACTTGGGGATCTGTTGAAGTTGGCAGAGAGGTGGTTGAAGCACGAGACCGTTTCCTGTCGGGCGGGGTTGCCTGTGGCGAAATCCCGGGTTGTTCTAACTCCTCCTGCTTCTCCATTTCCTTCAGACGTGCGCGTAACCGCACTATTTCGTGGCGGCGCATCGTTGGAACAAGGGACAAGGTGGCAACGTGCAACGTGGCAACTGAAACTGACAAGGAATTTCCAAGGAATTTGTAAACTATTATTTCCTTGGGAAAAATCTAGGTATGTAAGCAGTTAGTTTTTTAAGTCTCCTTCCAGAAGGCCTATTCAGATACCAGTAGAATAACCCATATAATCACTGTAAAATAACCTAACCCTAACCCAAAATTTAACCCTAACCGCGTAAAATCTAACCCTAATCGCGTAAAAATCTAACCCTAATCGCGTAAAATCTAACCCTAACCGCGTAAAATCTCCATAAACTTCAGCACGAGTGCCATTGTTGAGGACACTTTTCCTCGACGCAGTGGTGCGCTTCCTCCAAGGTCACACTATAATCAACGTAAGATTGTTTTAGGTTGCAAATATCGGTCGCATTACAATCAATTTTCACTGAATGACACCCTTGGCCTTCTATCCAACGGGCCAACGCCCATTTACATATGCACCAAGTTGGTTTTTCTGGCGGACATCGTGGCAAATGCCCGTATGGGATGCCGTAATGACCCACAGTTCCGCACCATGAACGCTGTCTTGTAAATGTCCAGAAAGAAGTTTCTGAGCCACCGATAAAAGCACAGACGCGATGTGTGCTATCGTGATTACAATGTCGGTCACCACGGGTATCGCCAGGACATGGGTCTATAGCAAAAACCCCAACCATCAATAAAAGTAACAACCACATTTATTTAAAAAAAATCATTTACTTATAGTTCTAATTTTTTGTCTACCTTTTTACAACTAGCGCTAATAATCTCAAATATGTTGAACATATTCCTATTCTAACTTGTCTTGGAAAACGTCTGGTAGATGAAAGTTCGGAAAATACGAAAGATACTGCGTACATATTCTCCAAATGTGCTCGTCGACGGCAAACCTTTGTTGTTTTGGACTTTAAAATATCCCAAATGCGTCGCATTGCTGTTGGTACACGGCGCGGATCCCAATATTAAAATGAAATTAGCCGACGACTATCATGTCACCCCACTCTACTTTCTGAACAAAATCAAAAAGCCACGAAGAGAAACTGTGTGGTTGTTGGAAAAGTACGGGGGTGAGTATATCCGCTACTCCGATTACATTACAATCAATATCAAAGCATGAATTTTCCTTAGTTAAACATGAAAAAAAAAATCCTTGTAAATTCCTTGGAATTTGTTACTCATATGTGAAAACCACTATACCAATTCATTGGACAATAAAAAATGTTATTGTTTTCAGACTTACATTTGAGCAAATCGACGTATAAAACATGCATGGAAGTTCTCCGCCGTGTTCACAAAGAAGCTGTCGCGCTCGGATGCACCGTGGGGTTCCTCGGGGACTTTTTTGACAAGGTCCATAGCCGTGGTACGTTGCCCGTCAACATTTTAAATGAATTAATGCGTTTTTTCGAAACTGAGTGGAAAGTCCCCATGATCATGATTCCGGGGAACCACGACTACTTTGACGCGGCAGAGACCGAGCACGGTCTTACACCATTCACTTACGCGTCAAAATACATCACCGTTTACGACGATCCCATTGTTGTGGGACGACAACTGTGGGTTCCTTGGCGTCGCAAGATCGAGACAATTGTGTCCATCTTGGAGCAACACTCAGACGTCGATGTCATTTTTGGGCATTTTGACATTGTGGGGTTTAAAATGTCCGCCACCCAAGTCTCTACGGAAGGCGTAACACCTTCCTCTTTTCCGAGCCATATCCCGGTGTACTCGGGGCACTACCACACTCCTCAAACCCACGGCAACATTCGCTACCTGGGGTCTCCGTACCAACTCAGCTTGGCGGAAGCCGAAGATGTCAAATCGTTGGTCGTCTTAAATTCGCAATTCTCGGTTGACAAATTTATCCCCATTGATATTGGAAAGCACCAGTACAAATGGACTGCGAACCAATTGCATGAACGCCAATCCGAATTGAAAGAGGGTGATGTCGTGTCAGTGGTGCATTCCAACGGTATGGACCAACTTGTCCAAACGTTGAAAGACAAGGGGGTTAACGTCAGTGTCAAGCGTCAAATTCAAGAAGTGACTACGCGTATCGACGACACTGAGAAATTGACGCCAATCAAATTGTTGGGGGAATATGCCAAATTAAATTCCATCGATTTGACATCCAGTGAATACTCCATCCTGGTCACTCAACTTGGAAAACATTCGTCGACCGAGAAAATGTCCATTCGAAATGTCCGGCCAGTGTCGATGATTGTCAACGGGTTTGGCCCATTTACTGGACCCGTGCAAATGGCGCTCGAAGGCCAAGGATTTACGCTCGTGTCGGGCGAGTGCAACGAATCTAAAACTGCTTCGAACGGTGCTGGAAAATCGTTGATTACGGCCGGCGCGTGGTTATGGGCGTGCACTGGCATGATAGACGGACGCGCGTCTCTGTTGTTTGACACCAATGTCTCCGTAGTGAATGCGTCTGTGGGGACTGCGTCGGTCGAGGTGCGTGGCGTAGTGGATGGTGAATCTTGGTCTATTGTTAGGTCAGTCAACACGAAGAAAAAATCCAAATTGACGTTTGTAGTCAATGGCATCGAACGGACGCGGTCAACATCGAGTGGCACACAACGCGCCATCGCGTCCGAATTGTTTGGCATTGAAACTTCTGCCAAGGGCTTGTACACTTGGTTGACCCATAACAGCGTGTGGAGCCAACAAGAACACACCCATTGGCTCAGTGCTTCGGATACAAGTGCCAAAAGCGAAATACGCCAACTGGCAAACATTGATGTTTGGACAGATTTGCACACGTGGTCCAAGTTGAAACTCAAAGAATCCAATGCTAAACTCTCTAAATGTCTCGTGGAAAAGGAACATCGGTTAAAACTCTACGAAATGTCTATTGCCGACCACACGCGAAACTTACGACTTGCAGCGGAATGGTCAGACACGCGGACGGCCAAGATAGCCCGAGACATGGAAGATATTGAAAAAACTTCGACTGCTTACCACAAAGCAGTGACAACGTGTATTCACCCACTCGAGCCAGTAGACGAAGGACCGTTGAACACCGAACGCCGCGCATTGATAGACTCCAAAGTTGCTCTGGCGTCCATGAAAAAACATTCCCAAGAATTGAAATCGTCCCTGCCCCGAGATTGGCATCTTTTAAAAGAAACCCTCCCACCACCAAAAGCTCAAAAAGCAACATTGCATAAACAGCATTGTTTCGCCGCCAAGCACGCGCGGCAAGTTCAACTGAAGGAATCCGAAAAGGAGTTTGAAAAATTCAAAACAGCGGGTACATGCCACACGTGCAAACGACCCTTTCCCAAAGACGAGGGTCACCACGATCACTTGCGTCAACTTCAGACTTCCGTAGAAAAATGCCGTCTTAATTACGATGCCGCCTGCAAAATGCACGTGGGCGCTCGACAGAAATGGTTGGAAGACACGGCGGCCGAAGTTGAATATAAAAAAACAATGGAATATATTCGGAAAGGAAGTGCCATGATCAAAGCCAATGCAAACATCTCGGTTACGGAGGAAAAAATTGGACGGCAGACTGCATCGGTTGCCGAACTGCAAACAAAAGTGGACAGTTCTCGCAGTAAATACGCGGTGTGGGAACGCACAAAACAAATGTGCGATTCATTGAAGTCGTCGCTGGATGCGCTTCAGTCAAGCCACCTGGCGCGCAATCAAGAACAGTGTCCCTACGACACTTCGGATTCCACGGTACGACAGCGTAAACAACAAGTGGATGCTTGTTCGTCGGACGCATTGTTTGCAGAACGAGAGCAATGGAAACTGATCTCGCAATGGACCGGTTCCATGGGGATTCAGACATACGCTTTAGAACACACGGTAAAAATGTTGGCACAAAGAACAACCGTTTGGTTGCAGCGATTTTTCAAAACGGACGATGTGCATTTGAAAGCTTATTTTGACGAGAAAGAGAGGCTTGTTCGCAGTATTCATTATGGTCAAGCAACAGGCGTTCTATCTGGTGGTCAGTTTAGGCGGGCACAACTGGCAGCGTTCATGGCTTGGCGTGATATGTCGCCCCACGACTTTCCTTTGTTAATTATGGACGAGGCATGCACTGCTATGGACATCGACGGCATCCAGTCTGTTCAAGCAACAATGAAAGATTGGTGCGTCGAAGACATGAACAGAACGTGCTTCTTCATAAGCCACGAACCCGAACAGCATCGCGACACGTCTGTCTATACCAACCACACCCGAATTCTGCACAAAAGAGGGAGGTCCATTATTTCAGAAGAGGGGGGTGCAGCAAAGCGACAACGCAATTTGTAGCTATATAAGTAAGCAATAAAAATGTAATTATGTTTCACACATTTCAAGTATCTGAACATCGTCGCGGCAATACGAGTAAACGACGAAAACGACTTGTTAAAAAGAAGGCTCACCCACCACCGGCTCCGAGGAAACTTGTGAAAAAGACTGTCAAAAAGATAACAAAAAAAACAAAGGCCAAAAGGAAGCTGGTCTTCAAAGAGAAATCAGGTGCTGATCCTGCGAAAAAGGCGTTTGACGATTGTATGCGCGATTCCGATGGAAGTATTGGAAAATGCATGAAAAAGTTACGCGAAAGCAAAAAGGAAGCGGGCCTTTAAAGAATAGAATAATTATTGGTATTTAACTGCTTGTTTTAACATTTCCTGTACTACTGGGTGGTCCACATTCGCGACAAACTCTTTCATGTCTTTGACCATTAAATCGATCGCCATGTGTACTTCTTTCACGTACATGGTAACAAAATCCGCCATTGTTGTCCCACCCGCATCGAGGACGCGTTGGCGGGCTTCTTCGGTGGACGTATCGCGTAAGGGCATTTGCAAATCGTGTATCCATTTGAAAGTGGTATTGACCAGGCCTGCCATAGAATTTCCATCAAATTGTTTGTGGGTTAGTAATTGTTCAAAGAATGGAACATCGAATTCTTCGTGTATTTTTTGGTAGGTGTTGCCGTCTTTTTTGACCAAAGTGGCAAGTCGGTCGCGTATTTCCGTGTACAGACGTACAATGTACGCGTGGTCATCGGCCGCGACGGCTTGGTGAATGTTGTCGTAAAATGCTTTTCGAAATTGTTCATCAATTTGTTGTTCCATTTTGGATTCTTTTTTTTCCATTGCTTGTGGGACCAACGCCCTTATATATTAGAATTTAATGTTGAGGTCACTTTTCAAATGTTCTTCGTCAAATTCTGCTTTGATAGCCAGTTCCATGTCTTGCAAAGTCCATCCCATCCACCACCCACAGCAGAATCGCGCCAACGAATCATGGAATCCGTCCATTTTTCTATGTTTTGTCTTGATTCTTTCGCCCGTTTCAATGAATAGATTCTGGTCTAAATCGACTGTTTTCATTTGGGTATTTACAATGTAAGGTTTGTATCTTCCAAAAAATACGTCTTTGGAATCGACTTCCAACGGTGCTGCTTTTACGTACCGAGGACTTCCACACATATACCCACATGTAAATATGTATGCAAATGCATAAAACCCCGACGAACTGGTGTACATATTTCTCTGAATGGCTATTTTTTTCGCGGGGTCTTTGATCTTGCTCCGTACCAACGGGTTCTTGTTCAAGACTGGTAACCTGTCTGACCTGGAGACCTCTTTGTACACGCACATTTCGTACAAAAAGCGCGGTGTTTGTACTTTTCCACAACACCAGCATTTTCGGTAATATTTTTGATGTTTGTAGGCGGGATTTACATATTTGATCCAACAGTATTTGTGATGCTCGATTAATTCATTGTACTCGGTTCTGATTTTGCGCAAATGCAGTGTTCTGTTTTCATTCTTTTTTTTGTTTAAATTGTCGATGATTGCTTCTATGTCTCGCATGTAAATTTGCAGAGGCAACAACCGTACTTTGATATTGTGGTCGGACGCGGACCACCAGTTATAGATATAGATACTGTAGGTAATAATTTGATAGATTAATAGCATTATCCCCATGGTACTAATACCGATGAAATATTTGTCTATGTCCTCTCCTAAATTGGTGGGTTCGGTCACGTTCATTCACAAGTGGTGGACAGTATTTATACTGTAGTTTTTTTCATTGATGATTGTAAAATTAAATGTTGGAGGCCGTACTTTTATCACAACGGACGACACACTCACCGATAAGGGAATGAATATGTTGTCGGCCATGATTCGACATTCCAATCCAGCCCAATTGATTGATGGGCACTATTTCATTGATCGCGACCCCCAAACGTTCCGTTGGATATTAAGCTATCTTCGCGGTTCCATGGTATTACCACCCAAAGATTCGAACGAAATAGCACTTTTACGAGAGGAAGCGGAATATTTTGCAATGGATGAATTGACCAATCGTATTCAACACATGGTGTGTCCTGGTTTTTCCAAGGGCGACCCCGTTCTCGTCCGTGGCAACAAGTTCACCATTATTGACGTGTCCGAAAGTGGTTACAAAGTCACGCGTTTGGGGAAATGTTTTCAAATCAATTCTTCTGAAAACGTTGAAATATGTCAAATAGAAATTGGGGATGTCGTCATGGCCTATCACAAAGCCAAGCACAAACGCATACCGGGCGTATGTATGGGAATAAACAGAAAAAACTACGTAATACAATTCCAAGGTCAAGAAAATCAAGAAGATTGTTTACAATCCGGTATACGGTTTTAAATAAAGTATTTACAAGAAGGAACTAAATATAATGTTGATATATTTACCACTACTCATTATTATCGTCATTTTTGGTGTTTCTTTTCATTTGCATTTTGTTACCAATTTTAAAACCATGATCGCTTTCGTTGGCACGGCCCATGTTCGGACATTCGAAAGAGAATATGACCATCTTCATGCCGATTTGTGGGCATTCGGCCATCGAAAGAGAAAATCGACGAGGGTGATATTTTCCAACGCGCCGCCATTTGAGATATTTGACACCCACAATTATGAACATCTCCTGATAGTATATGACGTGCACCACATCCCGCTGTTTTTTGATACTGACACAGTTGTACATTACAAATTGGAGAATAAAACAGTGGCAACTTTATGGCCCCGGTTGACTACGCTGCCATCTTCTTACAAAGACGAATACAGTGGTACAGTGGACACTATTCACCTTTGATTTCACCCACGTATTCGACCTTGCCCTCGTCGTGTTTAATATTGACCGAAATCAGCGTATTGTCGGCGTTGAACATCCATTCGATCCGCTTGTTTCTCAAAAGTTCGTACGTTTCTGGATCAATTAAAACATTTTTGGGTTGGGTAATTCCAACCCACTTTTCAATGGTCGATGCGTCCTCGATGTGACTTGAAAACACATGGTACTCGGTATTGTTTCGTTTCGCAAATCTTTGGTCGGGGGAAATTGCGTTTTCAAAAGTAGTCATTGTAAGAAACATACATAAATCATTTATAGTGTATTATCATTACGTTTTGGATTTTTACGGGTCTGCTGTACAGCTGGTTTGAGAGTTGTCCGGAGCCCAGTCGATTTTGTTAAAGGGTTGGCATTGGCATGTTATTTTGGGATCCTGAACTCCCGTCCAGTCATCTGCAGGAGTCCATGTGGAGTCACTGAGCGTTGTGTTTGTTTTATTGGTTCCAATGAAATCCGGTGGACCACATGCTTCAAAATGGGTTTTTTTACAATTTGGTTTTTCCCTGTCTGGACAATAATGCCTCGAGCTTTGGCCTTCGCAATATCCATACGCCGGACACTGTTCCTCTGTCCCGTCAAATTCCTCTCCCAACTCTGGGTCGAATCGTTCGTTGCCAATGCAGACGTTATCAAGTGGATTCCACGTCTTGGGTTCTGCGCGTTTATTTGACCAGCACATGCACGTACCCTCGCCTTTGCGTCCCCAATCGCACCACCCACCTTGGCCGCAGGCAATGGTACAGACCCAAGGCATTTGTGGGTGGCACATTTTGGTGGGGCCCAAGGGAGATTGACCTTTTCCAAGTGTGTAACTGCTTTGTGGTTGAAAGATGTCGTCGAGCTCTGTCGACAATTTTTGAAATGTGTCTGGGCACATTCGGCATTGTTCACCATAAAAATTTGGCGCGCATTCGTTGCAAGTTTTGGACGGACCTACTTTGCCACCGTTTATGTCTTCTTCATTTTGACAATCGAAACAATCTCCGTCAAACCTCGGAACGTATTCGCCCAACATCCAGGACGACGAAGATGGGCGCGAGACGTCGATGCTACACGTGCATGACCCGTTGCCATCCCGCCCGGACGAACACGTACCGTGGCCAGAACAAGCTCTTGAACCGGGTCCACCGGGGCATGTCTTGCATTGGTCACCCCAATGCCCCGACGCGCAAAAGTCGCAGACACCATCTTCGTCCACATGTCCACACTGACAAACATCCCCCGACCACGTAATAACGGTATCAACGTCCACAATTTTGGTTTCGGGGTCCATAAAGTTTTCTTTGCCACATTTGCAACTCATAAGGAGATAGTCACCACGTGCGCCAAGTTCGGGAGCGCTTTTGTATTCGGGTATGCACGTGCCTTTGCCACCCGAGCATATGCTCGTGGGTTCTTCAGTTAACCAATCGTATCCCGGGCAAAAATCACAAGCGGGTGATAGTTCGTAATGGCTTTGAAATCCTTCCTCTGACTTTGGCCCAAAATACTCGGGCTTGCAATCACATACGCCTGTGCCATGGTAGGTTTCGTCGCAACAAAATTTAGCCACGCATTTCCCCCCCGTGTAGTAAACGGGATTACCGCCGGTATCTGCACTCACTGCAGGGCCCAAACATTCGTCGTCGGACGCACATAATTGACCAAGTCCGTCTTGGCCCTGAACGTTCCAATTTTCCCAAAACGGGTTTTTGGGCAGTTCGATGCCATCGCATGTTCCTTTGCAATTTTGGGACACTTTGCAGTCGTCGTGCGTATTGCACATTTGGTCCGTAGACTTGGTGCACGTCGCCTGCCAATTGAAACCGTTTTCAGTTTGCAATTCTTGGTGCTGGGCATCGTCCATGCACGTTCCTCGGTTGTTGCATTGAAATCCACGGATTTCATCGAGGATAAACCAATCCGAAACAGTCTTGTCACTGTCGTATTTTATTTTGATCCGCGTTTCTTTGACGACAAGTGGATTGTTGACGTCGAGAGTATTGTTGACGTCGACTGTAGTCCAATGTTGACAGTTGTCATCGGTGCAAATTTCTAAATCTTCCAAGTAGCCAGCGTAACCCATATTGTCGGTGGCCCGCGAAACGCCTATTTGCAGTCTGTCGTTTCTTTGCAATGTGATTTTGGGTACGTCGTTGCCCACTGGACATGATAAACAATAAAACCCCCAATGGTTTGGAATGCATTCGTCGCATAAATGCCGATTGTCGTCGGCGATTGTGTTTGGAAAAATATCAGACGAGTGTTGCCAGGGTTGCCACCCCAAGGCGCACATGTCGCAGTATTCACCCGCGTAACCCACCGCACATCGGTCGCATTTCTCGCCCGTGTAGCCTGTTTTACACTTGTCACAGGCTGGTTCAGCGCCAACCGGTTCGGGTTTATGGCGTTCGTCGCATCTGTCACATTTCTCGCCGGCCCAAGCGAAATCACACGCACAGATCCCGGTGCCGTAAATTCCAGAATGGCAGACTCCGTTGACGCAATCGCACGGGGTGCAATTCAAGCCCCACTCGTCTTCCGTACAGCCACAATCACCAATCCTGTACGGGTGCTTCCAAGTTAAATATGTGCCCACGGACGCGCACCCCATAGCGATAATTAACATCAAAGAAGCAGACGCCATCTGACTACATCTCCATCTTTTTGTATGTTGGATCTTTTGATCAATCAGTTGGGCGACTATGTACATGACCCAGATTAATGTAATGCCGCCACCGACAGATATCCAGAACATACCCATGACCCAACCCGCGGGTACTTCCGGTGGGTAATATCCGGCATCTTTCATTTGTGAGACACCGGATAAGATGAAAACGACACCAACCCACACTGCCAAAATATTTAATATCTTGAAATAATTGTCCGCGTGCATTGTCTTTCCGCTGGGCAGAGGACTATTTATACAACTAATTGTTAAACAAATGTTGGTTCTATTTTCCTTGTTTTTCACGATATGTTTTTTTGGCATTGTGTGGGAGCAACATTTATGGGATGGTTTTTTTCAATTGGGACCGGGGTTCAAAGTTGGTTCCATTGTCGTTGAAACGTGGTCGCAATGGCTGGTGTTTTTCGCATGTTTAACACTGTACCAAATTATTAACGTGTATATGGAAGAGACAGTTGGCAGAAAAATAGAGCGCCAACACATCAAAGAGATAAAAAGAACAAAACAAGACGTAATCGAACTATGTTGTTATAATTTATACAGGTGGTTAGGTACAGTTATACATATTATGGTTGCCGTCACGCGTCTCGATATTTGGCTCGTCATAGCTGTCATAGACACTGTTGCCAGAGCATTCATGTGGGCGGACGGAAATGGTAGAAGGCCACGCATGTTTATAATGTAACGGACTCGGTCGTACTCATGGCTCTGAACGCGTGTTGCAGGGCAATTTTAGTTGTTGACGTCGGCATTGAAACAACGCTCTGGCGCATCTCTCGGAACAATGTCGCGTTTACGCTATTTTGCGATGTCAATTGCTTCAAGCGCGTTTTCAATTTGGCCAATTGTTCTTCGGAGGAATAAATGTCGGTGTTTATTTTGCGAATTTCACGAGCTTTTTTGCGTTTCTTTTTCGGACCGTTGGTATGGCGTTCTTGGCGTTTGCTGCGCACAAAAAAAGGTTTGGAAACACTGGCCTCTTTCTGAATAAATTTCCCGTTCTCAAACGGAATGGCCGTTAACACAAAGCACGGCTCGATTCCATTGGTATGGAACTTGAAATCCGTCGACAGGCGAAACGCCGTGTCTTTTTTTGTTTCCGCATCAAAGGCTTTTTTTTTGAGCCGAATAATTGGCGTTTCAGACGGGTTAATCCAAACGCCATGGTTGTCTCTATGCAGTTGGAATTTGTCCTTCAAATCGGGGAAACGAACGTCCACAGACTCGCAATTGTGGTGGTAGAGGATAATAGACAATACTAAGCTATTGTATTTGCGCAATCGTTCGGGAATAAACACCGACGGGTACATTTTTTTCACAGGTTCGCATCGATTCAAAACACAATGTGTTCCGGTATCCATGAAATGGATTAAACCAAGGTCTTTGACGGTGGCCTCAGCCATGTCGTACGTCACGGACACCTTCTCTATCGCATTAGAATCGCGATTCGCGTGTTCTGGTTCGAAGCTGTCTACCCATTCGTCATCAGATTCAATATAGGTTAAACTCGCCATTTTTTGATTGTATAGATTTTTGTTGTTTAGAATAGAAGTTTCGTTCGAATACAACATTTAAAATTTCGATTTTCTATTCTAAATCACATATTCTAAATCACATATTCTACGACTATGACAAGTTTAACATACGCATCTTTAGAAACAAAAGAACAAATGCTACCCGTAGGTCATTCCAACGACATAAACAGCAACGCTTTCCGACGCAAATTGCCAGAGACGGTTCAATTGGTCAATTGGAATCGAAACAGCCGTGGTTGGTGCAATCACCGCGATGGACCCATTTTAGGAAAACATCCGGGCATAACTGTTCCGTTCAATAAGTGCGATAGTATTCTGCTTTCCATTTTCTTAAACCACTCTACGGACGACAAAGTCACGGCCAAGTTTTGCAAACAGTACAAAATGCCCACACTACTGTCCAAAGACGACGTAGATATCGACGACCGAATGCGCAACAAAATGCCGATCGGTGCACACCAACAATGGATATCACCACATATTCACACCCTCCACTGGAATAAACGCCCATGGGAATTGTCGCGAAACTTTAAAGACATGGCGGGCACCAAATTTCCCACCTTTATCATCGTACTCACGCCCTGCGTGAAGGGTCGGTTGATGTCTGAACAATCAGTGCGGACTTGCGCCTTTGAAATTGGCAGCAAAGAACAACCCAACAAATCAAAATTTGAACGGGGAAACATGCTAACGACCACCAAACGACGCACACCCGAGACCGAACAAGCTCACGAAACACTTCGAATCGTCCAAGCTGACCTATTGCGCTTGCGCGACGAAATTAAAATCCAGGAAGAAATTAACGTCGAATATCAAACCAGAATTTCGTTTGGATTGGCCATTGTACGATCAGACCCCACAACTAGGGGGCTGGCAACCAAAATTGAACATCATCTGAGCCGCATGGCGCGAATTTTCTCAAAACATTAGACATATGTGTATTTTCAAACTGAACACATAAATCCACAAAAAAATGAATTTGGATCAAGTTGTTGGATTTATTATTCAACAATATTACCACAGTCGTACGGAGGCAAAAATAATGTCTCGACACAAACTTCCCTGTACACGCTGCGGTACATTTGTCTCGTCCACTTGGAGGCCTGGTCCGTGTGGGACGTCGTCTCTGTGCAACACGTGTGGCGTACAGTACATGAGGAGACAGGGTAGGCCGAGAATGATTGATCTGGTGATGGACGAAGGTAAAGCGGTGTGGATGGCGCGCAATCCTGGGACTCTCCAATGGCGCGAAGAACGCGCAGCAGATTTAAAAGATGCGAGGATTCGGCAATGGAGCAACCACGAAACGGAAAGAATAGAATTTGTAGAAAGTAAAAAACGTAAATTTGTTGATTTATAATGTTAATGCCGAACGAATTTTCTGTATTCGTCGGATAAATCTATTTTGGACAATTATCTATACCACCATCGACGAAAGGTGTGAAGGGGTCACTTCCGTCGTATGCTTCAATATCGAATCCATACTGACCGATATTTCTATCTGGATTAAAGTACATGACAACAAATGTTGCCTTGTCACCGGTGTTATATGTTTTACCTGCTTGCGAGGTTTTAGACGGCTGGCAACGCGATTGGCTGGTATGTGTAGATACAATGTTACGTTTCTTCCAATCCGGGTCTCTCTCCAGAACGTAACCAAAATCAGTGTTCCAAGCGCAACCCCAGTTTCCGTGGTTTGTGTGGCATCCTGTTTTTTTTATATACGACGGAGGGAGGGAAGGCTTCCCAGTTCCTTCTAAAACATATACTCCTGCGATACCTTTAACATTTTTCAAGGAAAAACATGCGAAAGAGGGTTTTGTGAATGTTATTTTCCACGATGCCCAACAAAATACCTGTGATTTAAATGCGACTGTTGATGTATAACATCCATTGTCAGACGATCCTGATACTGCAAGTTGGAATTCGGTTGAAACCTTATTGTTTAAACAATCTAGGCAAGTATACCCACTGTAACCTTTAAACAATTCACTCCATGGTTTTATACATGAAATACAACTGTTTTGATCCCCATTTGGTTTCTTACCAACGGAACAAGTCTGACAAACACCATTATTTGCAATTTGTTTTGTGCCACATGGTTTACACTTTGTATCGTCGTCGGGATCTCTTACTTCATAGGAAGCACACGAAACACATGTCGCAGTGGAAATGTCAATATATTCACTGAGTTTACATTCGGTACACTTCCCGCTTTCTGACCACTCGTAAGAATGGCTGCCCTTAGGACACTTAGCACATAAAATACCACTAGCGCTAGGGTAGTGCTTGGGACCAATACAGTCTTGACATTTGGTTCGACCACTGTTGGATGCTGTCCTTCCCGTACATTCATGACAAGTGTCGGAAAAAATGGCGATTGATGAATCGCTATTAGGATTAACACTTCCACTGGGACATGTCGTGGAACTACTGGCGGTACACGTATCTCCTGGGTCACATTTTTTGCATTTCGACAGACCAGGTTCATTTGAATATCCATATGGGTTTCCATCAGGCAAAGCATTCAAAGTATCAGGCTTGCAATTTTTACAACCCGGCTTCCCAATTTCGTTTTGGAATTCTCCAATTGGACAGAGTTTACAAGTGTGTTCCTCACCCTTCTCATTTTCGTATTGGCCTGTGGCACAGTCGATGCAAGCAGAGTTTGCTTCTGTATTTTGATACTTCCCCATATCACATTCGTCGCAGGCGGCGCTGTTTTCATTAGGTTGGCTCCAACCTCTAGGACAATCGTCACAACGGGTTTGTGCTGGTTCGTCTTGAAAATATCCTGCGGTACAGCCTAAACAGTATGCTTGTTGGTCGATTGTTTGATAATATCCAGAAGGGCACGATTTGCATCTAACATACCCACTACCATCGTCCGGTGCGTCGACCCAACCGGTTCCGTTCACCTTGACGTTTGTATATGTATTTTCATCTGAACCCATCGCTCTTTGGTCCTCGTAATAACCCGCGACACATATATCACACGAAGTTTGGCTCGTACGTGGTTCCGCCATACCAATCATGCATTGTTTGCAGTACGATTGGCCCAGCGTGTTTTGATAATAGCCACTGGGACACGCCACACAATCGACCAACATTGTTTCTTCTACAGTTGATGTATATGTTCCAGGTGTACAAAATTCGCATTTATTATTTGATAGTACTGTACCAGGTGTACAGCTTCCGCACAGTGGCATTGATTTATCTACCCAGTTGTCTTCGACTTGAGCTTCGTACCAGAGCAACTTTTTTATTGATGTTGTGACGTTTCGGTTCGCGTATTTGGGCAAACTTACAATGGTTTCGTCTGGTTCCAGAGACCTGTAATAGGTATCATTTTCTCCTCCGTCGTTGCACAGGCAAAAATGTCTATCATCCACTTCATACGCGAATCCGACGCGCACGGTCCTGTTCACGTCCCATTGGGCGCCCCATGTAGTCGAGCATGCCAAAATACAATCGCTCAACACCAGTTCCGGTAGCAATGTTTGGTTTGATTGCAGTATTGGCCAAAAAACGCTGTCAACCTTCCATATACTATTAGTGTCTTTGATAAATTGCCATGCCTGTACATTTTCTTCCTTGTACACAATGTCGTCACGGGTATCATTAAGAGCCTTAATTTTCGGTTTGCATGTGTAAATTTCATCTGTTGGTACACCGATCGAACCATTTAAAAGGTCGTCGTTTGTGCTGCCGACGTTTGTGCTGTCGACGTTTGTGTCATAGCATTTGTACAGGCGTGGGTAAGATCTTTCGACAATTTTTTGAAGGGTGAGTTTCATATTTTTTTTGACCTGATTTGCACTGCATGTTGTACAAATTCCCGATTCTGGTCCTGTCACGGAGTCACCAGGACATGGGAAACAGTATTGCGCGGCTATTTCTTTTACAAGTTGTGAAACGATTGTTGTTTGTGTACAAAAAAACTGTATATTCTTCGGGTAGTTTTTCGCGTATGTGGCAGAGTTTGGTCTGCTCCAATGCACAACATCTGAATTTTTAAACTTGACACAACCATCCCAAAATGTACTGCTTGTGTCCATCTTGCCAGCTAGGGTTGCGCCGTCCGATTGGGACAACGATCTGGCGTATTCCCAACAAGTTTCTTGGTCTGGGATTTCATATTCGACACCGGATTCGTGTTTGCAGGCACACGGTACGTTACTTACCACGCCGTTCATCACTCCTAAGTTTTTCACAAAGGGTGGAACCATAAATGCTTCATCTGTATTTATATAACGCAAGTTCCATTTGTCTTGAATAATATATGTCCCGGGTTGGTTCGAAAACCCGTACGGACACGAAATCAATGGTAAAAATTGTTTGTTTGTGGCCGTTTCTTGCATTTTGATATTAAGTTTTGGGACGTGAACAATACCTGGTGGAACTCTTGCACAGTCGTCTTCTTGATTTCCCATTTCGTCTTTGATATAGTACCATGTATTGTTTCCACTGGGTAACATATTGTACACTTTTATATTTCCCTTTGCAAAATTCCCCGATATTTTTTTGACAAAGCCTTTTGGGCACTCGTGGCATTCGAAGGCACCCTCGGCTGACCATGCGTATCTGGAGCATCGCTTGCAAATTTTGTCGACATAGTCAGTGGTCGCAAATGTCGCTACGTTTGACTGGCATGGATTTGAAACTTGACATACACAGTTCCCAGTACATTGGTCAATAATCGGGTTCCAAGCAGTTTCATTGTTAGATGTAATGTGACAACCCTCCGTTGTTGTTCCAGTATTATTGACAAACGTCGATAAGCCGACAAACGAAGCGGCAGCAGCTTCGCATTCTTGCATGGTTTTGACTACTAGAGACGCATCACTGCAAGTCGAAGTCGAAATCTCATATTGTGTTTCGTGAACATTTTCACTGCATTGCACGTTGGGGTCTGTGCGCGTCGCGCCAAATTGAGGTTGGTAATATCCGGGTGGACACGCCTCTTTATATCCAATAGATGGAAACCCGGGCGTAGCGGCTTGTTGCGAACAAAAATATCCCCGTGGGCACAATCCTCCCACAAAAGGGTCTTGTCCCTGGACATAATCAACGGTCAGTGTCAACCCAAATTGTGCGCGTTTGTCGTCTTTCGTATATGTAAAACACGTGTCAAAGCGGTCAAACGAAGATTTTTCGACGATATTGTTTGTTTTTCTGTGGAACCTGTCGTCCCCTCGCCCACGTGTAACGTCGTATATGTTAAATTCGTAAGAATTTCGTGTAAAGGTTTCGCACTTTTGGAAAGCAATACATGGTTTTTGTACATTCGCATAAATCTGAAAATTTGAATCGGAATCCGGCCGTGGCAAAACGGTTACGACGTAGTACGTGCTTGTATTATCAGTGTTTGTTTGCTTAGCCCATCCGGCGTGATTATTTCTTTCGACCACTAATTTAACAGCGTCAAGACTTGAAAACCTTTCGCCAAAATCACTACCACCGATGTAGTATTCTGGAGCAAAGCCGACATATGAAGCTCCGACATCATTTGCTTTGGCAACACATTCTTCGAGTTTTTGTTGGTCCGTGCCGTTCTGGAGCGGTTTCGAAATAGGTTGAAATTGAAATGAGGGTGTTGTTCGGCACAAAACACCGCGATAAAGTAAAGACCACGTGTTCTTATTCCCCATAAAATCGACATCTGTTTCGCGTTCTTTCGCGTAAAAATCACAAACGCCCTGTCCTGCGCATTTTTTGTCACCGGCACTCGCCGCAAAATCCCACCAATATTCTTCAGCTTCCTGCTCCGTTTGTACGAGGGTGTCTTGTGCCCGTACCCCCTTTCCGAATAGCCCAGGACAAGCCCGACAAATTTCTCTCGTCGTACCGTGGTAGATATGTTTGTTGTAGGGACCCGTTTCGCTATACGAAACATTTTTTATGTCGGCGCGTTCGGCAACAAAAATTTGACCGTCCTCTGGCTCCACATACGTCGGCTGGTATATATCTGCGGTCTCGAGCCACAAATCTTTGTCCCTGTAATAGCCCAAATCTTGAATGTTGTCGATAGAAGATATAAACGGTAGTGTATCGAAACTTGAATACGGGTCCGTGTTGCGTCTTCCGTAATAGACATAGGGTTGAAACCCATTTGGACAACACATTTGACTGGCGTCAAAAACACTCGACCGACACACGCACGCTGTCGTGGGAATTATTACCTGCCGCTGGTTGACGTAGGTATTATCAATAGTGTACGAATAACGGTATGGATGGGGCGAATGGACACAATATCCGTTGTTGAGACACACTGCGCATTCATGTTGGCAGTTTTCGCCATGGAACCCGCGATTCGTCTGGGCAGCGGGAGGAAATGACGAGTAGTCGCCCGAATTTGCCCAATAGCCCACTTCCGTCATCAATGAATCTTCGTATTTTCCAGTGCAGAGGGAACAGGTGTTTTCAGCAGCCTTTGACGGCGGAAAGCGTTTGAACCACATGTGACCGCGCGCGGGTGTATACTTGGACATTTGAAGCACGAATGTCGAATACTGGCGATATTGAATGATATAATACTGTGGTATGTATTCGGCCACGTCGACGGAAGAACTCCCGTAGCCAGGACAAATCTGCCCCCGTGGACATATGCGGACGTCTACGAACACATTTTCTCCGGTGGTGTCGATTTTATTCCCTCCACCACAATAACACAATCCGTTGCCAAAACGTCCAAACCAACATCGGCCATTGCCGTTGCATATCGTGGAATCGTGTTGACCGTCATATCCAGGACAGATGGCATTGCAATAACGCGTCGCAAATCCACGTTGACATTCACTGCAAAAGGGACCCGACCAAAAACCTCGACGACTATCCGCGTTACAGCTGCAAGCAGGACAATACAACACGAAATTTGGGCGAATCTCACACATCGAGTCGAAAGATTTCGTATCAACATGGTCTTCCATATTTCCAAAGGTGTACGTTATTAATTTACCCGTCTTAAAACAATCCGTCTCATTTAAACTGCCCGGTTCACTCCACTTTTCGGCGGGGCAGGCTTTACATTCCGTTTGATTCGTAACATCTTGGTATTGACCCTCCGTACACACATTGCAAATACCACCCGTCCCTGCTTTTCCGATTTTACAAGCTGAACAGTCACCCGCGTATTGACTGTTCTGTCCTGCGGTGGTGGACCCATCAGGACATTGTTCACATTCTCTGTCGGTCTCACGGTCGCTAAAGCGA
>Ga0209533_1001368_pt1 | contig 22800 bp, 23 predicted proteins | sample COG_04_FD_184748 | JGI IMG/M metagenome (GOLD analysis project Ga0209533, IMG submission 184748) | Pelagic Microbial community sample from North Sea - COGITO 998_met_04 (SPAdes) (version 2) | ecosystem: Environmental > Aquatic > Marine > Neritic zone/Coastal water | place: Helgoland, sampling...
CATCACGGTGTATTCGACGCCGATTTTCTAATGAATATTCCTGGAGTAACTGTATGGAGTCCACGAAACGGCAATGAATTACAGGGAATGCTTTTGGAGGTAGCCGCACGTCCTGTGGCTGGGCCGCTTTTTATTCGTTACCCAAAAGCGAGAACAGAAGGAGGAACGCCGACGGATTTTTGCACCCACGAATGGTTGAAAAAATCAGATGGATCCAGCCTTTGGGTGAGTACAGGCGCACTTTCGGATTTAATGAAAAATGGTGTAAATCACCTACATTTGGCGCAAAACTGGCCGTTTTTTGATGGTTTTGGCACGATTTTGTCGGATTTTGAAGAAATACACGTTTTTGAAGAAAGTACAGGATTGGGCGGATTAGCCGGTGCGGTAAAAGCACTTATGGCAGAATTGGACCACCCCGGAAAATGCATCACACACAAACTTCCTATTGAATTTATTGAACATGGACCCCGTCTTCAGTTGTTAAGGGAACATGGTTTTAATAATTTGCTCTAAGATGATTCGTACGTTACTATTCGCATCCCTTTTTCTTTATTCTTGTGTACTGGTTGCGCAACCCGTCGAGAGACAGCTGACCGGAACCGTTACTTTTGAAATAAAGGAGTTTTTGGTAAGCACGGTTAAGGGGAGTTTTTCAGACGTTCAAGGTCAAGCGTTTATGAATTCGGGTATGTTGACTTCTTTCGAAGCATGCCTTCCAGCCAACACCTTTAAAACGCCAATCGCTGCTCGGGATAAAAACGTGAAAGAAAAGCAAGAGTATCTTGATGTAAACCGATTTCCAACTATTTGTTTTACAGCGGATAAAATTGATTTTGTGCGGAAAATTGGTGATGAAACCACCTACGACATGCAAGGAGGCCTTACCTTGCGCAATGAAACACATCCTATAAGTGTTCGCGTCGTTCAACGTACAAACAATGAATGGGTTGCGACCTTTACGATCGACCGCACGCAATGGTCGGTGGGCACTGGCCCTTCGTCCTTAGCCATTTCCAATACTTTGGAACTGGTGGCGTATTTAAGCCTAAACTAATTGAATGAAATTTTCAGAATTTAAATTAAACGAAACCATACTCGATGCCTTGTTCTACATGAACTTTGAAGAGGCGACAGAGATTCAGATAAAAGCTATACCCACCATATTAGATGGAAAAGACCTGATCGGCTGTGCGCAGACAGGAACGGGAAAAACGGCAGCTTTTGTATTACCTACATTAAACCAGATAGCAGATGCGCCGAGCGACGGTGTACAGGTATTGATTTTGTGTCCCACACGTGAATTGGCCATTCAAATTGATCAGCAAATTCAGGGTATTGCCTACTTTACGAATGCATCGTGTTACCCCGTTTACGGGGGAGGCGATGGTGTAAGCTGGGAAGCCGAAGCAGATGCACTCAAAGGCGGTGCAGATATCATTGTAGCAACTCCGGGTCGATTAATGGCCCATATGGCACGCGGCTACGTAAAATTCGATACGGTTAAGCATTTGATTCTAGATGAGGCAGACCGGATGCTGGACATTGGTTTCTATGACGACATCATCAAAATAATTGACGCCTTACCAGCGGAGCGCCAGAGTTTAATGTTCTCTGCAACGATGGCCTCGAAGATTCGCAAATTGGCGAAAGAAATCTTAAGTGAACCCGAAGAAATCAGTGTGGCTATTTCGAAGCCCGCGGATGGTGTAACTCAGAAGGTATACCTCGCTCATGAGGAGCAGAAGGTGGCTTTAGTTCGTCATATATTGGGCGATAAAGACGATTTTCAGGCCATCATCATTTTCTGTTCGACGAAGAAAAAGGTGGAGAAATTGTCTCGAACGTTATTACAGAAGGGCTATGCTTGTCAGGGCATCTCGTCCGATTACGAGCAAGATGCCCGCGAGGAAGCGTTGCGCGATTTCCGTAGCGGAAAGACCCGTATTATGGTTGCGACGGACGTTATGTCTAGAGGGATTGACATCAAAGGAATTGATTTAGTGATCAATTATGATGTACCTGGCGATGCTGAAGATTATGTACACCGTATAGGACGTACAGCGCGAGCAAAAACTGAAGGAATGGCCGTGACGTTGGTGTGTGCTGACGATAGGTTCAAATTCTCAAAAATTGAGCAGCTCATCGACCGTGAATTAGAGAAAGATCAACCTCCTTCGGAATTAGGCGAGGGTCCTTCTTGGAGGGGTCAGAGCCGTGGTAAATCAGGTTCAAAAGGCGGTGGTAGAAATGACCGTGGTCCGAAGCGAGAGAAACCACGTAGTGCGAAAGATGGAAAATCGGACCGTAAACCGCCCCGCAGTAAAGGGGATGGAGATCAACCAAAGCGCGAAAAGAAAAAGCGCGAACCAACGGAGTATCGACTTATTTATGACGCGCTACCCAATCCGAAAAAAGGCAAACCTGCAGGATTGGCGCTACTTGAGGTAAAAGAATAAGCAGCGGACCAAAATCTAAGCCAACTCTAGATTCGAAGGCATCTTTATGATTAATAATGATATTTACAGACGCCTGCGGTATTTGTTTGGCTACCACTACGACCATGTCGTTGCACTTTTCGCTTCTACAGGTTTTGAAGTGAGCGAATCACAGTATAAAGGTTGGGCGGGTACAGAGGAAGAGGACCGATTCATTAGGATGTCCGATCGTGAATTGGCTATTTTTTTAAACGGTATTATCATTGAACGCAGAGGTGCGCAGGAAGGACCACCGCCAGTACCGGAAGACGAAATAAGCAACAATACCATTTTGCGAAAGCTAAAAATCGCGTTCAACATGCGATCAGAAGATATGCTAGAGATTTTCGCTTTGGTAGATCGCAAGTTGAGTCCACACGAGCTGAGTGCGTTTTTTAGAAAACCTTCGCACAAATCTTACCGCTACGTAAAAGGACAGTATTTGCGTAACTTCCTAATGGGACTTCAGTTGAAGTACAAGTCTTCATTGAGCCACCCAAAATAATTGCAGATGAAAGCAGAGCAGCCTAAACGCAAAGAAGTACTTAAAAGCTTCCTTGAAAAATTCGATATTTCCACCTTAAATCCGATGCAGACAGAGGCTAGAAAGGCCATTTATGCAGGGAATGATGTGGCGGTTTTATCACCAACAGGAAGTGGAAAAACATTGGCTTTTTTATTGCCCATCATTGAGCGATTGGATCCAAATATATCGGAAGTTCAGGCACTTGTTTTGGTGCCTTCCCGTGAGCTTGCAATGCAGATTGAGCAAGTTGCACGAAAATTGGGTTCAGGATTCAAAATTAATGCGGTCTACGGCGGCCGTTCAGGTGCGTTGGATAAAGCAGACCTGAAACATCGACCGGCTCTATTGATAGGAACACCGGGGCGAATAGCTGATCGCTTTCGCCGTGACGATATCGATTTAAGCCGTATCAAAACGCTGGTTTTAGATGAATTTGATAAGTCGCTTGAAGTGGGCTTTGAGCGCGAGATGTCTGAGATTGTTCGAAGTTTAGGAGTGGTGGAACAGCGCGTTCTAACGTCAGCAACTGACGCAGTGGCAATACCAAAATTTTTGGGTTTAAACGATCCGTTAACGATCGATTATTTGAACCAGCACCGTCCCCAGTTAACGGTGAAGACCATTGCATCGCCTGTAGGGAAACGATTAGAAACCCTACGCTCAACAGTTGATGCATTAAAAGGACAGCCGGGTATTATTTTTTGCAACTTCAAGGAGTCGCTGCACGAAGTCAGTGATTTCCTTTTTGACCATGCTGTTGAGCACGAATGTTTCTATGGTGGATTAGAACAGATCGATCGCGAACGCGCTTTAGTAAAGTTTCGCAACGGAACATGCCAATTACTTTTAGCCACTGATCTCGCGGCTCGTGGTCTTGATATTCCAGAGATCAAATTCATTATTCACTTTGAGCTTCCGTACCATTCCAACGAATTCACCCACCGAAACGGTCGTACAGCACGCATGAATGCAGAAGGTGCAGCTTATGTGCTCCACACTGAGGGCAAGCGTCTACCTGATTTTATAAAATCCACCAATCCTGAAACCGAATCTTTACAAGCGCTTCGTGCGGCTAAAATTAAAGACACTGAAGCCTGGAGTACTTTGTACATCACCGGGGGACGACAAGATAAAATCTCCAAAGGCGATATCGCCGGAATGTTTTTCAAAACCGGAGGTCTGTCTAAGGATGAATTGGGAATCATAGAACTCCAGCAGAATTGTGCTTTCGTTGCAGTAAAACGGACCATCGCCCACCGGGTGATCGAACGCACAAACAACCAACGTTTGAAGAAGAAGAAGGTTAGGGTGACGTTGGTGCGTTAAGCCAGTTAATCTACCAATACAAACTTACCGGCATACGTTACCGAAGGAGTGGTAATGCGTAGCATATAGAGATCTCGGGCGAAGGTGGAAACGTCGATGGCGGTGTTGAATTGGCCTAGGAAATGGGAATAGGTAGTTTCCCAAACGAGCTGCCCAGCGGTATTGTAAATCCCCAGGGTCATGTTTTCTTGTTGACCCATTAAGAATTGAATATTGAGGGCATTAACTGCGGGATTCGGGAATAAATGAATGCCATAATCGCCTTGATTCACAATAAACGTTTCGGATTGGATTTCACACGAATCAAAACGAATCATGAGCTGGTAATCTCCGTCTAAAGGGTTGTAAATAACACTGTCCGTAGACACTAGCGTTCCATTATAAAGCCATTCGTACGATGGATTAGAGACTGCAATAGATACACCAGCTTTGAGCATTCTTTCAGATTGCTCTATCGTAGCATCGACTACATTTTTACAGGTATCAAAATGAGCAACCAGTGTGGTATTCGCTGAGAGCGCAACTTCTATGGAGTCTTGAGGTGCATTATTGTAGGGGGTGGCTGTAGAATACCAATGTGAGAATAGAAAACCGCGGCTTGGTATGGCCTGAGCCGCGACGGGACAGGCACCATGGTATACACCATCCCAAGGTAATTCAGGCATGATGCTATTTAGTTTGACGTGACCCGCAGTGCTTGGAAAGACATCCAGATCCACAGTAAGCTGACCTTGAAGCGAGAGGCTTTGGTTTAAATGTTGACGTGCGGTGGCAATACGGGAACTGTTATAGGTTTTTATTCCGTTTACCGCGTTGAGCCAATTGGTATAAGAATAGGGTCCCATTTGACTGCTCCAAGCTGCGATATGATCTGGTATGGCCGGCACCAATTCGGATTTAAGTTCGTCAGTTACTGCATTAAAATGATCCGTCTGGAAAGTAGTGTTGATGAGGTCGTCGTAACGGTTCGTGAATCGGCATTTAAAATCCGCGTTATCCAGGATATGATCGAATATTTCAGAATGCGTATTGGGGTAATTGGGATTACGAGCCCGGTCGATATAGTTTTGGTAGATGTTACCGCCGTACAATCCAAAAGCAAAGTCTGTGTCGTACATCATATAGCGCCAGGTTGCGCCGGTGGTATCTCGACGCCACAGCTTTACATTATTAATGCCCCAGTCGATTCCCATCCAATCTCGATTTTGGATATAGGTTTCAAAGACGAAATAGTCGATGTAGTTGTCTAAATCAAATCGAGAATTAAAGACAGAAACAAAATTGGGCGCCGAGGCATTCATGCCCGTAATGATTTGATGCGATTCCAAGAAGTGGCTATCATCACCAACGAGTGCGCCTTCTCGATTTAATAATTGGACCGCATCTTTATCGACGCCATGATTGCTTTCTATGTAGTGCTCGTCAAACTTCTCACGAATACCATATAAACCCCAATAAGCACCGTTTAGATATACGATGCATGCTTGATACCCCATACGGTCAATGTTTGTGCCTTCCGATAGTCGGCTCATGACGGCATCTTGAATGCGATCAAATAGGCTGTGCTGACCACCGTTGCGAAGGTTGAAGTTATTGAAGCTGGTGATGTGTGACTTGCGTTCAATCAAAGGGTATTCTACATCCCCGGTATACTTCGATTTCGCATCAATTCTAAAAGACTTTTGCGGTTCGGCCCTGGACCAACCGCCATGAATTTCTAGATCGAAAACGGCTTCAAATTGTTTCGTTTTAGAACTGTCAAAGAATTCCATCCGTGATTTCCTAGACCACGGCTCCCAAAAATTACTTCCAAAATAGGGGTAGTTAGCGCTTGCGTTTGGACCCATAACATAGATCCCGCTATTCCAATCCCACAAATGATTTTCCGCAGTAATAATAGAAACGACTGGAAGGCCGTGATTCTCTTCATCAATGATGTAGGTTCGGTCAACAACTGCGCTGGGTAGCTTTTGACCTACATCACTGAACGTTCGCACGCTCAATACACTGGTACCATATATGTAGATAGGGCCATTGACTTCAGTATCGTTTCTATCGGGTACATCACCATTTGTGGTGTAGTAGGATGTTGTATTAACTGGCGAAGTAATAGCAACCTGTTGCGCTGCAGAATACCAGCCAGAAGCGAGATCGAGCGCAGGTATTTCTGTAATTCCTGAGTAACAGGTGTTTTGACTGTTGGACTGGTTTGGAGAAGGGGCATTGAAATAGCACCAATTCCCAGTTCCGTCAGGCAAGCGACCCTTGCTTATGGAGCGAGAGATATCGTAGGGGATGTAAACGCTATCCAGTAGCGCTTCGTTGGAATCGCTGATGCAAATGGTTTCGCCGTGTGATAGTTTGAAATCCGCATGAGGTAAAATCAATGGCGTTTGTATCCAGCTGGGAATGTTTTGGTAGCTGAAATTTGTCGATGCGATTCCGGCGGATAGATAAAAATTACTGCTCATGTCAGAGGAATTAGCACTTGCGTTGTGAACGCGCACGGCCAGAACATTTGTCCCAGATAGAAGTAAATCTTGGACCGCTTCAGTATCAAATAATTGACTTTCGGGAATTCCACCGCTGTATAAAACAGCTTCTTTATCGACTGTAGTGAATTCATTATAAGCAGGAGTAGCGCTGGCGAAATTATCCGAACGCATGATTTCTACTCCGTTCAAATAAGCGATGAATCCATCATCGTAATCTGCATGAAACAAGAGGTGCGTAATGTCTTGAATATCGACGATCTGAAATTCTTTACGCATGAGGATGGACGGCGTAGCTGCAATAGTAGTATTATCGTCATTATCGCCGTAACCAATACCCCCTTGTCCTGAATTCCAACTTTGATCGTTATAACCCAGTTGGTTCCAATCATTGTAGTTGGTAGGAGGGCTCGATCCATTCCAATACTTCCAGATTTGATCAGCTAAGACAAGCGCCTCCCAATGATTGGGAAATTTCACGTATTCCCTACCCGATGCACAAATAGTAATGAGCTCTTGGCTACCTAAATAGGTGTTTGGGAATTGCCATTTATCGAGATTATCCGGGTTATCGCTGAGAAAATAGTCTGCGAGAAACACTGAATCACTGGAGTAGTTGAATACCTCAATCCAATCCACATCATCACCATTCTCGTCAGTAAAACCGCGCTTGCTGTTGAATTCATTCACAGCCAATTGGGCATGAACTGAAACAGAAAACAGTACCATCCCCCAAAGGGCCGGTCGTATTTTTTTCCTTGCCAACGAAAAACGAATATTTAACACCGCCGTAAGTTAAGATGATTTGATGTATTACAACACCTACTACTATTTGCTTTTTTGTAAGTTGTATCTTTCGCTAAAATCGAATCTTTATGAAAAGATCACTATACCTAGTAATACTTGTGGCAGCAATATTTACCTGCTGTACAAAGCCCGCGCCAAACTATACAATGGAAGGTAAATGGACCTATCCAGGAAATAGCCAAAATACAATGTATATCTATGAAAATGGCATACGATATACATACTATTGTATAGGCTCTGACTGTGACTCACTTTACAACACTTTCCAAGCAGGCGACACAAACTCCATACCTTCGCAACTGAACTATACTTTTATAAATGATACACTCAGGGTTGATCTGAACTTTGGAAATGAATTAGTTACGCCAATCACTTTTGAATGTGATGGGGGTAAGGCTAACTTCACAACACCAGGTTATAGTTTAGTTAGATTAAACTCTGGCTGCAATTAAGTTATTTGCGCCCAAATTTAGATCCCAGATTCCACCGATACCCTACTGTTGCTAACCTGTATGAGTAGGCGCTCCAGCCGTCCCAATCATAGTTTTTAGCAATCCTATAAGCGGATTCCTCAAACGAAAAGATAAATGAATGACTCTTATTGTTTGGTAACCACTGCAATTGAATGTAAGCGTGCGAAGGAAACGGTCTTATCCCCGCGGTAATAATGGTGTTTTTGGCCTTTAAACCAACTCCAAGTTTACCTGTTATGAGGGTTGGAAAGGCTAATCCAATCTGCGCGTCTAAAACTAGATTACTTTTCGTGATGTAAGTGCTACCTATAAGGTATGAGCAACCTGGAAAATAGGCATCCAAATCTATGTGGCTGACGCCAGTATTCCAAAGATGTGAATTGCTCTTGTGCTTCGCACTCAATCCCAATAAAAATTAGGATAGACAGTATAATCGCTTTCATAACTTTTATTTTAATAAAAGTATTGCAGTATTGTCTTAAAAACAGTTATAAAAAGTGATAATTGCGAGACTATTCCTGTAAAATAGACGCTAAATGAAAATTCAAGACACGATATGTTCCACAATTGAGAAGAGTGCCGATTCCATTTTATGTTGAGGACTTACCCGAGTTCTAAACGAAAAAACCCCCACCGAAGTGAGGGCTTTTAACTAAAATGACAACCTAATTATTTAGGCGGCAGCCTTTTCTCCTCTTGAGAAAGCCCAAGCTATTACCCCTCCGGAAATTGCTGTAAATCCAATGTAAATAAGGACATTAGTAAATGCCGCATCAGTCGCATTGAACACAGAATAAGTTGAAGCTTCGTTTAAGTTCTGAATACCAGCTAAAATGGCGCCAAGCCAAATTCCGTTTAAAGCTCCGTCCTTAAATGTTCTGAATCCCATTTTGTCCCATACTATAACCTGTAACAAGGTCTGCAGTAATCCAGCAGAAAATCCAGCCCAAAGTAAGGGTTCAGCATAATATGCTTCTGGAAAAGCTTCGTGTAATGAAGCTGTGGTAGGGTTGAACCATAGAGGCACAACCACAACAAATGCGATTGCAGCAACGGATACATATCCCGCTACCAATGGTAAGATGTACTTGTTCATTTGAGAGTGTTTTAATAGTTATTCCGTTAATATACAGATAAATAGGGATTTAAGGATTAGGTATACATTAAGCTATCGTGAAAAGTCCTAGTAATGGGACATGGCGATATGAAAGTATCCCTTACTTATTTGAGGGATTTAGAAGTGAAGCAGTTGGATGTTGAGGACTTGCCAGAGTTGTGAAGTCAAATGGATTGAGCATAGCAACTCATCAAAAAAATTCAAGGTAATTTATCATTATGACCTATATGAAGGGGAGCCAAAAGCCTCACCTTTTCCTGTTTGACAATACTGTCTTAAGCTTTCAAGGTATTTTGCAGAACTATAGTTCATATTGGCATATGAATCATCCATTACACCGAAGCCTTCATAAGTGTAACGAACTCGTGTCTTTCCGTCATTTTCGTCCAACTCATACTTCATTGTATGCCCAATATTATCAAATGCAGATTCTATTATTTCAAGATGAACGGATTCATCTTTAGTGAACGAGACTACTCTAAATTTAAACTCTGCGAAATTCACGAACTCAAAGGTGATAATCTCATCTAACTTAAAAACACCTTTAACAATTGTAGTGTACCATTTTGAAAGTTTATCCGTTTCAGTTATAGCCTGAAACACCTCATTCTTCGGTGAATTAATGTGCATCAGCAGTTTTATTGGAACCATATAATTGGATTTATCTTTATTCAAGATACAAACTATTCTAAATATTAAGTTATCGGTTTATAGGATTAGAAGCGAAGCAGTTAGATGTTGAGGACTTGACCGAGTAGATAAAGTCGAAATGAAACAGTCAACCACTCTAGATTCATTAGGTTTACCGCAAATTAACAACTTAAACCATATATCCTTGATGAAGACAATTAAAACTTTACTGCTATCCTGTATTCTTGCCTTAGCATCTTGTACAACTGACCCTTGTGTAGACGTTACTTGTTATAATGATGGTGTTTGTGACGATGGCACTTGTTTATGTGCAGACTGGTACGAAGGTGCAGATTGTAGCACTGAAGAAAGAGCTAAGTATTATGGTGATTATATAGGTACAGCAACCTATTTTAATAAGGATGGAGATGCAATTGATAGTTTTACTGATACAATACCTGTAGTTGCGAATGGTTCAGTTATAAGTGGATTAGTTGCAGACGGAATTCCATTGCTTTTAACCGTGTCAGGAACAGGAGGTTTCGCAATTCCCTCTACGGAAACAACTGACCCAAGTGGGACTTTGCTCACTGTTTCAGGTGATGGCTCATTTGACAGTAACCTCTTAACCATAAACACTACAATGGGGTTTGCACAAGATACTCTTACCTACACTTTTTCTGGAAGCAAATAATTATATACTACTTAACTACGAGCCTCTTCTTCGGAAGGGGCTTTCTTATTTCCAAACAGCAAGTAGATGAAAGTATCTCTTACTTCGGTGAGGGATTTAGAAGTGAAGCAGTTGGATGTTGAGGACTTGCCAGAGTTGTAGACAAAAACCCTCACCGAAGTGAGGGCTCATATATTCTAAAGTCTATTTATCCTTAAGGACAAGTACCCTCTTGAGGGCGGGAATTAGAAATTATTCCACTGATTTATTTTCATTTGCGCCTCCCCACAATCTGCTGCTAAAACCTCAAGTTTATGTTCTGAAATAGTTGAAATACATACCATTCCGTTTTCTGCAACGGACATAAACGCGTACAAGGTAGTTCCGTCAAAATCAATGGTTTTAGTCCTCATTAAAGTTTGTCCAATATTATCACATTGGTTTTGCATAAAAGCCTGTGCCTGTGACAATGTTACCTTTTCTACAATCTTGGTTTCTATGTTCTTCGGTTCTGGTGAGCAACTCACAAAGACAAGACAAATTGATAAAATTGATAATAGTTTTTTCATCGGTTGATATTTTGGTTTAACTAAAGAATTATAAAAAGCCACTCCGAAATGGAAGAGCTTCTTTTATGTTATTCTATAGTTGCTTTGGAGAACAGTATGGATAAACCCGATGATATTAGCATTACATATGCGCCTATTCCGATTAGAGAAAAGAGGTTTATTTCTACACCATAAGCCCCTGCGCCTGCCTGTGCGTCATAAACCTTAAAAATAGCATACAGCATTATTAACAACACTCCAGAAGAGCAAATTCTTGCAATTATACCTCTATTCAAGTATGCGGAAATTATACTTATAATTGATAGTAACGGCAACAGAGTAGCCTCTGTAGCTATGTCATTTGACACGACATCAAAAATAGAAATCTGAAATACGCCCATTTTAACATATGGTAAAAAGCAGGAAATCAACATAGCTATTCCTGAGATGAGGGATAAAGTTTTAAAATCTTTCATATTGGAATGGTTTTGAGTTGTTTACCTTGTTAAGGTATAAAATTTTATTTTGTAAGATTACTATAATTCAAACTTGTTGTGTGGAACAAGACATTATGGTCAAGGTATAAGAGGCAGAGTCATCTCTTGGAAAGAGACCAAACCCTCTACAGCTTTAGACATACAGGAGCTATTAAAGTCTTTGAGAAAACAGGTTCTCTCCTTAAGCTACAGCAGGTGATGGGACATAGCGATATGAAAGTATCGCTTACCTATTTAAGAGGATTAGAAGTAAAGCAGTTGGATGTGGAGGACTTACCAGCCATTTGAGTAATTTTTAAGTCTAAATCATTATTTTTAAATCAACTTAAATCCAAAAAAATGTTTAACGGAATCTACACTCATACTTTCAAGAACAAACCGACTAATGCGCTTGTGGTTAACAAACTGAATAAAGTTGGTCTTTGTAATGAAGTAAACGGAAACATTAGCTTAACCCCATTTGATAGCAACTTTTCTTTTGAGTCAAAAGCGCTTGTATCTTTTACAGAGTATGAGAACAATTACACGCTTCAAATTCAGTACTCCTTCAATCCAACAATTGTAGCATGGCTATTGGGCATATGTTTTTTCCCTCTCGGATTTTTGTTATTCTATTTCCCTTACAAGGCTAAAGAAGATTTTTCAGATCAGTTATTCGTTATGAAATGGGAAGAATAAATCCCATAGTTTGGCTGGGGCTTATGGCAGCTTCAATTTATTTTTTCTTTAAAACAGGATCTTCTAGTCTGCCACATTTTTGCTTATTTGAAGAGACTATAGGTCTACATTGCCCGTTTTGTGGTCTAACATTAGCATTTGAAACTCTTATTCAAGGAGGCATTAAAAAGGCAATAATTATTAATCCATTGTGTGTCTTACTACCACTCTATTTCTGTCTTGATACTTACTTCAAACAAATACGCAAATACCATTTTCAAAAAAAAATAAACTCCATGTTTATCGTATTTGCGATTTTTAATCTAATTTACTTGAACTATTAATAACAAAACCACTTGTATATGGCTATGATTTCGTGCCCTAAATGCGACTCACACACTAAAAAGGGGGGATATAAAACTTGGCAGATTTTAGTTGCCATTTGCTTTTTCCCCATTGGATTGCTTGCTCTTTTCATGGATAAAGAGCCTTCTAAATGTGGTAATTGCAATCATATTTGGCAAGCTTAAAACTAAATTAGGAAACCCGCAAATCGCGGGTTTTTTTATGAGATAGATAAAGCAACTACACAGCCGCCCCTGCTTGGAATGCTCTTAGAGAGAGTTAGAATTGAAGCAGCTGGATGTTGAGGACTTACCAGAGTTGTAAATACATCCCAGCAATGAAACTTATAAGCGGAAATGAGTTAACCTTATAGGGATACAAGAATAAATGTGTCTGTACGTGAGATTATATCTTATGACGGAGGAATTACAAATTGTTACCTTCCTACAACACAAAACCACTTACACCTATGAAACTACTTACTACAATTGCAGCAGTACTGATATCAATCTCTGCTTTCAGTCAGAGCTATGTTAAATATGAAAATCAGTCTTTTTTTCTTAACGAAGAAATAATTGAAATGAGGGATATGAAAAGACTAACAAGACAATATCGCACTGGAGGAAACAATTTAAAAAACGGTATAGCTTCTTTAAATACAGTGAAATATCCTATTTCAAGAGTCCCGCTATTTTTAGGTGGCGCTTCTGCCGCATTAGTTGGTCCTATAATAGCGGTTCTAGGTAGTTATGACCCATCTGGTCCTGTATCTGCTTCTAACCAATTTTTTGCACTAGCAACAGGTGGTTATTGTATTGTTGCAGGGGGGGTGATAATGTCAAGGTCGTTTTTAAGTAATGAAAAATTTATTAAACGAGCCGACACGCAATTTCAAAAGGTAGCGGATAAATTAAATGAGGCTATTAATCAGCAAGGAAATAAGAAGCTTCAGAAGGTGATGGGTCAATAGCTCTCAAAGCGTCCCTTACTTACTTGAGAGGATTAGAAGCGAAACAATTGGATGTGGAGGACTTGCCAGAGTTGTAAATGGATTACCTTGTTAGTCGCTTTTGATTACATTTGTCCAAAGCCGTAAACTAATGAGGTATTGTCTATTTTTATTTGCTCTTACTCTGTTTTCCTGTAACTCTAATTCAATTCAGAGTTTTTCAGTTCTTGAAAATTGCTCCAAGCAAGACTCTATTATTAATTATCAAGATTCAGTATTGGTTCAATTAAATGCAATTCTTGTTAATGAAGATGCGTTAAAATGGCAATTGAATATTATTGAAAGTAGCGATTCGCTAAAGCATATTATACTTGAGAATAATGGTTATTCAAAAAACAAAACTGAAGACGCAGGGTGGTTCACAGACGCAGAATATGATGGCGTAAATTTTGAAGGAGAGATTATCAACACGGCATCGGTGGCAATTTATCACGATATAAAGTGTGAATTAACTTTTTATTCAAAAACAGGAAAGGTCATTGAAAAAGAAGCTTTTATTGTTTACGAAAACTTGAACCCAAATGAGAGTGTTTTCTATCAACATCCCACACATATTCCTCGTGCTACGGAACGCTACGAAATTTCAATCGTGTCAGTATCCACGGAATATTCAAAAAAGTAAATGCTGATTACCTTACCAACAAGCTATTGAATTATATACACTTGACCCAACACGCCTAATAACAACCCAATCTGTTCATCGTCAATTGTTAAATACACATCGGCTGTGGAGAATAATAAGTAGTCGTTTCTTTCAACACGGATAATCAAATCTCCTCTTTTACCAGCACCAAAAAAACGAGCCACTTTAGCTACCGTACTTCCAGATTCCGCCTCACTATTTAACGCCTGCTCAAATAATTCATTAGCCTTAAATTGAAATTCTCTTTGTTTAGGATTAGTAACAAAACAAGTCACACCTAATAAGAGTACTATAATTCCAGACCATTTCATATTGTATAGGTATTATGATTTATTCAAATATATGAATACTATCAATCAACAGAGCGCTATCTGCAGGTAGTAAAGCAGTTGGATGTTGAGGACTTGCTAGAGTTGAACGGATTATAGAGTCTCATTAACAAGCAATGCATTAAGGCACCTGCGAATGGCAATTCTTATATCATCAGCTTCGGTTTCACCAATCCCTTCAGCAGAACAGGAGCTTATCAATGAAGAGTTTTCTGCGGATATAAATTGTATCGTCACCTCTATTGAATATCCCAATCCAAGATTTCTTCTTCCACTCTCACCATAGTTAACTATGAGAGTCTCATTTAGTAATTCTGATTTTACTTCAGGAAGAACGATGAACCCACTTTTAACCAAACTTCCTTTAATTACATCAGCAGGATTAATACTCTTACTCGTTGCTGCTCCGTAAACACCATAGTTATTCCCATATAATCCAGCCGTACTTGATGTTAGTGTATTTGTAGGTGCGATAACTACATATTGATAGGTCTCTATTGGACTATTCTCAATGACAGATACTGGTTGAAGAGGATAAAGAGAAGCACACCCAACTTGAGTAAAACAAAACAAAACACACAATGCAGAATATAATAACGGCTTATACCCGTAAAGCAAGTTCTTATTTTTATTGTCAGTCATCAGCATTGTTACGATTAGAAATCTAATATAACATTAAAATAAAATTATACTCTTGTTAACACATCTGTTAAGAACCCAAGCTATCTCGGCTGTACATACTCTGCAGGTTGAGGTAATTTAGTTATGTACTGGATATTGTACATTATAGTAACGGGTATAAATAATACCTCAACTTGGATTCAGATTAAGCGATTATCTCCAAGTCAATAGTAATATTGAGATTGCCACCGAACAACTGTATAGAGCAGTGGATGAGGGGCAGAAGGGAGATAATTTATAACGGCTCCCCCCGTGATGTGGGACTTTAGGCCCAGCTGGTAGCGGATTCATTAAGAGTCCAACGTAGCTATAAGAAGAAACCCTCTGAAGTTTCCTTCAAAGGGTTTCTGAGTAGACATTCTGGAGAAAAGGTCGAAGTTCAAATGAACCAGCAAAATCTCCCTGGTTGTTTTTTTGGATTATATTTGAGTTTAACCATCTAGTAATGAAATTATTAAAAAAAATTTCCCTCTCGCTAACTTGTATTTACTCGCTGTTGGCTTTGACTTTGCAGGCTCAGTCTGATTCTCAAGAAAAGCGATTAGCGCTGGTTATTGGAAATAGCAATTACGCTGAGGGATATTTAAAAAACCCGATTAACGATGCCGTACTAATCGCTAAAGCACTTGATTCGTTGGGTTTCGACATCATCCTTGACACCAATATAGGCACAAGAAGAGATTTCATAAATGTGATAAGAGAATTTGGTGAAAAGAGAAATGAGTATGATGTTGCGTTTGTCTATTACGCCGGACATGGAATTCAAATAGGATCTGAGAATTTTCTCCTTCCAACAGAAGAATTATTTAGTAACGAGAATGATGTCATTGATTATGGCGTAAGCGTTCAAAATATTTTGAGATACCTAAATGATGTCACCGATAAAGTGAACGTACTCATTTTAGATGCTTGTAGAAATAACCCTTTTGAACGCAAATGGGACGCAAAGAGATCAATAGAGCAAGGAAAAGGGCTGGCCAAAATACCGCCGCCCACAGGTTCTCTAATAGCATTTTCAACCGAAGCTGGTACAACAGCTCAAGATGGATTAGGAACTAATAGTGTTTATTGTCTGAGTTTATATGAAAATATATTAAGGCCTGATATTTCGTTAGACCAAGTCTTTCGAAATGTCAGATCAGAAGTCTTACAGACGACAGGTGGTGAACAAAGACCAATAGAGGCTTCTCAATTGACAGGCGATACTTATTTTTTAAATCCTAAGTCAAGCATTGAAATAAGAACTGAAGTCATCGACTTGATGATTAACGAAAATTTATCTCAGGCTAACGATTTAGTTGACTCATATTTGATCTTTCATGAAAATAACTATGAGTTCTTAACTCTTAAAGGGCATATAATGTTACTGTTATCGGAAGACTCACTAGCTTATGATTATTATTCCCAAGCTCTGGATTTAAAAACTGACTATAGAGAAGCAATTAATTACTCTATTATTTATACTCAAACAGATAATGACCTGGGTATTTTAAATTGCATTTATAAACCTGAATTAGATACTGCTTTTGATTACTATGCTAACCAATATTCAAACGATTTTGAAATTCTGCTACAACAAGCTAGGAATAATATTTTCAGTTCGGAAAAGACTCGATGTCAGCTTGGTTTGACTCAGTTAGAAGGTTTATCAGTAAAACTTGAACGCAATCAACTTGATACCAATTATAATCAATTCGGTAATTGGACAGGAAAACATAAAGTTAAATGGATGTTGGACAATAATATGATGTATGCGCATGAATGTATAGGTAATTGGGATGAAATGATTTATTGGGCTCAGAAGTGTATTGCATCCCATCGAGACGACGATCCGTGGCCTCATATATCATTGTCACGGGCTTATGATTCAAAGTTATATGAGCTAAATCGTTACGAACTTGATACTAGTGGGTTATTTTCGAAATCTTTATTTAATCTGAATTTGGCAATTGGCATGACCCAAGATGAGTATCTAAACAATTATTTGAAAATTGAATATTTGTCCCTAATAGAAAGATATAGTGGTACCGAACTTACAATTTCTGACTCACTTGTTGAGTTCTCCATAGGTTTAGGTCAGAGTGCTCTAATGCAGATTAATGAGAACTTTTCCTCACCGAGTATGCGGAAATCCGATATCAGATACACATTGGCATACTTAGAGTTTCTGAGGGGGAATTATTTTAAATCTATCACTTATAGCGCTCTGGGATTGGTAGACGCAGAATCTACAGAATATCCTTTACAACAATTTAAGTTTTACGAATTAAACTGTTTGATTTACCAAATGGTAGATGAATCGTCGCTATTCTGTGAGAATATGCATAAAATTCAAGGTTTTTTGCAAGAATACGATGAGGATGAAATTTGGGGAACTTGGAGTACCTATTCTAAAGATGCCTTCAAACCTCTGATGAACAACTGTAATGAAGCTAATAATTGAAAACACTAATTTGTAGAATCATGAATCTAAACGCATATTTTTTGAACACTTCATTGCAAATGAAATTTTTGGTTTTATTGCTATTAGTACAAATGTCAGTATCAGGGCAAGAAGAAAAACGACTAGGTCTTGTTATAGGTAATTCAGACTACAGTGTTGGACGCTTGGACAACCCTGTAAACGATGCAGTTTTAATTGCAAAAACATTAGATTCATTGCGTTTTGATGTAATCCTAGACACCAATCTTGCCACAAGACGGGATTTCATTGAATCAATTAAAAAATTTGGGATGCGTATTCCTGAATACGATGTTGCATTCATTTATTATGCGGGGCACGGGATACAATTGAATAATGAAAATTATATGCTGCCTATTAAAGAAACCTTTGAATCGGAATTTGATGTTGAGGAGTTCGGAGTAAAAGTGCAATCTATTCTGCGGTTTTTAAACTCAGATAAATCGAAAATTAGTGTTTTTGTTTTGGATGCCTGTAGGAACAATCCATTTGAATCTTCATGGAGTAAAACGCGATCATTGGATAACGGATCTGGACTTGCTGGCATTGAAGCTCCTTCAGGTAGTTTAATTGCTTTTTCTACCGCTCCAGGCAGCACCGCTCCTGATGGCACTGGAAATAATAGCCTTTACTGTTCGATTTTGTCAAAGCAACTCTTAGTTCCTGAGTCAAGTATAGAACAAGTTTTTCGCAACGTAAGGTCGGAAATTCACTCCTTAACAAATGGTGGGCAAAGACCTGTAGAAAGTACTCAATTATTAGGTGAAGAATATTTTTTAATTCCTCGAAACTTTGAAAATGAACTAAGGCTATTTAATGACTATCTGCTCAATGATAAACTTACAAAGTGCCTTGAATTAACAGCAAGTGTCCTTTCTAGTGATTCCTCAATTACCGAAGCTTGGATTAAAAGAGGTCACGCGTACGCACTCCAGGGAGAAGATAAAGAAGCCCGGAAATCCTACGGTAAAGCATTAGAATTAGATTCCAGTGCACTTGAGGCCTATACGACGATAATTAGGTATGAAGATGGAGTAGAAGAGTTTGTTGGACTTTTTAATTTAAGTGACACAGACTCAATACAAAAAACATACTATGCCCGGCAATTATTACCTTTTGTAGAAAATAATCCGATTGTTTTCAGAGATCTTACACATGCTCTCTTCTTATACACTAATTTCTTCATGGAGGACTCAAAGTCGTATAGAAAATTGTTAACAAACGCAATGAAGATTACGCCATCTAATATGAACTATTGGACGCGTCGAATGTGTATCAGCGATGGCAACTTTGATTATTCAAATCAACACAGACTGGTGACGTCAGAGAGATTGATGCATTTTTATTATCACCAATGTCTAATCATTCGCTCAAACGATTCAACTAATACATATTATGAACAAGAATATGGGGATAGTATAAGGCAAATTCATGATTCTAATAAAATTTTGCCGCAATACTCACTTCGATTTGCTTATCATTATGAAAACTATTTGTTTTTGATGGGTCAATATGAACAAATTGTAGGATTGTATTTGGAGGGATTAAATTTAGCCAAATCACCATTAGATTCTTGTTATTCAGTAATGAAGTTAATCGGTGGAATAACTTTATCGACCAAAAACTTCCCATATAATCAAGTAGATAATTTCATTAATATCTTCAATCGAAATTTCACAAAAGAAAAGCTAGGGACAATCTTGTATGATTACCTTTTTAGACGGGATTACTATAATTTAGTTATCTATTATTCCATAATTAATCCTGACTACTATAAATCTAGAGAGTACATCACCAATTATCTTAACGAGGTGATATACAAATCAACTGGTTCTAAAGCCGTTGATCCATTTATCGATATTTCAAAAAAGGAAGTAATCAAATCTATTTCAAATACTTTTGACCTACCGACAGTAGCAAGCACTTACTATTGTTACTACATTTCTCAATTCTTAGATGAAAATTTTACTAATTATGAGTTCCATCATGTTGACAACATACTAGGCATGCTTGAGCTAGAAGGTTTAAATTTTGAACCAGACACAAGTTTTATGGACAATGGAGTAAAGCTTATCTTTGATTCTCCAGAAATGTTCAAGGAATATTTCAGTTCAGGTTTTTCAGATCTTAGTTATATTGCTATAGTTCATCAAGTGCCTGATGTTATAAATTACTTACAAAATCTTGATGAGACTGAGAAACTCAAATTTAGATCATTATTAGGCGATGGTATAATTAATACTATTGTAGATGAAGAGTTGTATAGAGATTATCTTCGAAATTGAGGAATATCACCGTCGAAAAGCTGCTTATCAGTATTGGATTCGATGCTTTTATCAAATTCATCTTCAATCATAGACTGGTTGGCCGAAAATCCTAATTCTTCACCGTCAACGAATTCATCATTTGCAAATCTTACTTTGTATTGATCACCTTCAGGGGTCACAAAATAGCCTAATCCATGTTTTGTGTAATTAATAAATTGACCGAAATACAAACCTCCTTTACTACTTAAATGAAACGCCCAAACTTGTTTACCTTCTGCATAAAAGCCTTCATAAATATCGCCACCTGTAGTCTTGATTAATTTATATGTTAATCCTGGCATACCTGTAGATTTGATATCAAACGAATAATCCGCCGATGAGGAATAATTTTCTTGAGAATCATCTGGGTACATAACCCATGCCTCAGCCACTACATTTCTGAAATCAGAATATTTAATCCAGAGATTTCCATTATCACCAAATGAATCGCCCCAACTATTTCGAACAAGAAAGGCCCCGCCATACTTGTAGTCATTGTATCCTAACACACACATAGCGTGACCGCCGATTGTCTGGCTTTGCTCAGCTTTATATGTCCACAAACCGTATCCGCTGGACATTAAATTCTCAAAATCCTCGTCTATACCGGCACCAACTATGACAGGTATGTCATTTGCTAGAAAATACTTCATCATGCTGAGCCATCCGGAATCATCTAGTTCAATTCGGTCATAATCGTCTAGCCTGTAAGGATAAGATGCAGCAAAATTATCAAGTAATTCTTCATTTAATTCTCCACTGTAATCATTCCAATTAAAAGAACAATTGGTTGAAGGCGGATAGGCTTGACGCATGTTACCTATACTTTCTAGAGCCTTGAAATATTGTGAAAATGTCAAGCCATCTTCACACGGCGAAGTGACTTTATTTACGCTTTTATCTATGGAATAAATAAAATAAGGATCCATAGCCATTGCACTTTTTATGTAAGGATTTGTTATGCCTAATGACTTATTCAACATTGTACTTTGGGCACAATATCCCGCAGCAAAACCAACGCATGTACCTCCCTTCTGCACTTTAACTGGTGGTGCGTATTGTAACATATCATGTGAAGATGGAAGAGATGTACTACTGTAGCCATACTCGGTCGGCATGGCGATCGAAGAAGATGCAATTTCTTCCGGAGTACTCATGTTCAATCCTTGTGCATAACTTAAAAACGGCAAAAGAACACTTATGAATATGAATTTTTTCATTCTAGCTGAAATTTTATGGTTTCGTTGTTTTGATAGAAATATACAGAATTATTGTTCTTAATTGGAAACTTACAGGATTTAACAGAGTCTGATTTTATATCCTCACGGATTAAATTTATTCCTACTCCATCAAAACTTTTAAGTTCGTACAGATAGATGTTGTGAAACGGAAATTTTTTAGCAATACGTTTCCTGTTCAGAACAATATTCTCAGAATGTGAAAAACGCAATTCGAATAAGATATCTGAAGTTATTGGCGACCAATTGAGGTTCTCTATCCGACAATGATTTTCGTCCTGTAAACCATTTGCGTTTCTAGATCTTCCAAGATATTTAGTGGATTTTTTCTTTTTTCCTGTTAAAGCATAATACAAGGAGATTAAAGAGCTATCCAATGCAGCGCTGAGCTGATAGTCATCTAGTTGGTTGACTTCATGTGAAAGTACCAAGTCTATACATTCTAGCAAGTTTGATGAAGTTTGCTTCTCTAGATTCAAGGCATTCAATTCGTGCGCTCTTGCCTCTTCAAGATTTTGAACAATAGAATTTGTTCCTACTCCTCTCGTTTCATTTTTTTTGTAAGCATCAAAAGGTATGTCAACTGGCCAACTCCACGTGCTAATAGATTTATTATCTACGTTAGCTGTGGCATCCAGAAATATCGAATATGAAAGAAGGTGTAAAATTTCAGGTGTCTGGAATTTTGTATCACGTATGATTGATTTAAGAATATACTGACTAGTACTATGTTCACCTAAATATGCCAAGGCCAGTGCTATTTGATATGACTCATTTATATTTTGAACAATCGATTTTAAATTGTTGGCTACTTCTATTCTATCTGATAGTGATGGGTAACCAGGTAATTCTTTTGGTAGCTCGTAATAATCATAAACTATTGTCAAAAATTGCTCAGCTATGTCGAGCGCGTAATATCCCGCTTGAGTACTATACAATCCCCCATACAAATCAGCTTCAGATTCCTTGAATAATAAATCTTGTTTTCTAGAATCTCCAGAAAGAATTACTGATTTTGAAGAGGTTTTGGCATAGGCCATTGACTTGATATGTGTATCAGTATGATTTAAATAATAATGACCCAATTCATGCGAAAACAAATAAGCAATAGATAATTTTACAAAACTTGAATCATGGTTTGAGAATAGGTGATTTATAAAAACCGAATCAAAATAAACTACACCATCTCTGAAATAAGCAGGTCCACGGCGATCATCCCTCATTACTTCCAAGTCTGGATAAACATATCTATTACCTACTGCACTATTAAGATTTGTCCAAATCTTTTCAATATGGATTTGGCCTTTTAACTCGAACTCATAACCAATAAGGAATAAAGCGACTATAATTATTCTTGGGATTTGCTTCATTGTAACAAGATATAATAAAAACACTTTAACCCGAATGGACATCTAAGTAGACACCAAAAACGACAAAAACCCCGTCAATTCTGGGAATCTATAAATACTAAGCAAAAGCGAAGGTTGCAAGATGTACTATTTCCCGATGGATTACACTACTCTCCGAAAACTACAGAATATCGAACCTCGAACATCCACCTACTT
>Ga0209533_1001372_pt1 | contig 22750 bp, 20 predicted proteins | sample COG_04_FD_184748 | JGI IMG/M metagenome (GOLD analysis project Ga0209533, IMG submission 184748) | Pelagic Microbial community sample from North Sea - COGITO 998_met_04 (SPAdes) (version 2) | ecosystem: Environmental > Aquatic > Marine > Neritic zone/Coastal water | place: Helgoland, sampling...
TACGGAGTACATCCTGCAGAGGCTATAGGCGAGCAATACTTTATGGATTGGATAGGAGGTTACTTTAATAATAGTCAATCAATTAATTCTCATTGGGTTGCAGATTTAAAAGCCAAACAAGGGCACCCTGTGTCAAATGGAATTGATAATCCTGTAAGAGCACATGATGAGTTTTATTTTAATATCAAAATGGCAAGCTCTCATGACGATAAATCTTGCTCAGATTGCTATGCGTTAGTGACAGATACCCCAACTATTGAGAAAATTACTAAATTAGGGAGCAAACAATTTCAAACTCAAGCTGCAGCTGATGCATTTAATACTCAGCAGGCTATCATGTGGTGTCGAGATTCTGATAATCAAGGTAGAGGGGTTGGATTTTCTGGTGGGCATTTTCATCACAATTGGGCTATTGAAGGTATGTCTAAAATGGTACTGAATGCGATTGTGTGGATAGCTCGCATGGAAGTACCTGAACAAGGAGTCAAATTCACTCCAGTTACTGTAGAGCAACTCAATGAAAATTTAGATCCTACACCACCTGAAAGACCTCTAAAGCTACCTGATCCATCTACTATTGAATACGTTATTCCACAAGATTTTTTAAATAAAATTAATAAATAAGATTCACCAATACGCTTAAGAAATATGAAACTAAATAACTCGATTTACAAGGGGCTTATATTCATCATTAATTATTTTGTAGTTTCTAGCTTTACTACTGCTGATAATGAAAAAAACACGGCATGGGCACCTGCAGAAAACCCTCATGTAATTGATGTTAAAAACTTTGTTGTGCCAGAAGGGTTGGAAGTTAGTTTGTGGGCATCTTCTCCATTATTTTATAATCCTACTAACATGGATATTGATCATGTAGGGCGTATTTGGATAACAGAAGGTGTGAACTATCGTAGATATAGTCCAAGAGAAGCTGGAGATAGAGTCGTAATATTAACAGATACTAACCAAGATGGGCAAGCTGATAAGAGCCAAGTATTTGTACAAGATCCAGAATTAGAATCACCACTTGGTATTGCAGTGTTTGATAATGTTGTTGTTGTATCTCAGCCACCTAGTTTAATCAAATACACAGACGTTGACAGAAATCTTAAATTCGATCCAAAAATCGATAAAAAAGAAACCATATTAACTGGTTTTGACGGTAGACAACATGATCATTCATTGCATTCGTTAACAGCAGGTCCTGATGGTAAATGGTATTTTAATGCGGGTAATTGTGGAGCTATTTTTACTGACAATAGTGGCAAGCAATTTAACCTTAATGGTCCTTACAGAGCAGGCGGAGGTACCTGGTATACTGATAAAAATGCCAAAGCTGGTCAGGTAAGTGATGATGGTTATATTTGGACTCCAGGTTTTACAGTAAGAATGAACCCTGATGGCACCGATGTAGAAATTGTAGGACATGGTTATAGAAATAGCTACGAACAAACAGTGAATTCTTTTGGGGAAATATTTCAAAATGATAACGATGATCCCCCTGCTTGCCGAAACTCATATGTTTTAGAGTATGGCTCTGCTGGGTATTTTACTCGTGATGGCAAGCGTTTTTACAAAGAAGAAAAACGTCTAGGACAAGAGCATCAAAGAGCTCATTGGCGCCAAGATGATCCAGGTACCTTCGATGTAGGTGATATTTATGGTGGAGGCTCGCCAACGGGTGTCGTTTTTTACGAAAATGGAGCTTTAGATTCTAAATGGATTGGCAGTTATCTTTCTTGTGAAGCAGGAAAAAATGTCGTTTTTCATTATAAACCAGAAATGCAAGGTGCTGGATACAAGCTAGAGCGTGAGGAATTTATTACCAGTAACCCTGATAAAAATTATTATGGTTCTGACTTTCTTAAATGGGCTAAAAATGATCAGCGTTTAAAAGATAATAGTGAAAAAATAAAAAGCTTTGTAGGAGAGCAAAATCCAGTAGCTTTTAGACCCGCTGATATTACGGTAGGTCCAGACGGAGCCATCTATATTGCAGACTGGATTGATGATAGAGTTGGGGGGCATCAAACTTTGGATAAGTCATCTGCTGGAGCTATCTATAGAATTGCACCTAAAGGGTTTAAGCCAGAAATCCCTCAATTTGATTTAGCAACGGTAGAGGGGCAAATCACAGCTTTAAAAAGCCCAGCAATTAATGTACGTTACCTTGGGTTTAAAGAATTAAAAAAAGGCAAGGAAAAATCTTACTCGTCTGTAGTTGAATTACTAAACCATAGCAATAAATACATAGCAGCTAGAGCTATTTGGTTATTACCCTATTTAGGCAAGCAGGGCTTAGAAAAATGCGAATCATTACTCAAGAGTAAGGAGGTGATGACTAGGTTAACTGCTTATAGAGCTTTGCGTAGATTTAATGCTAATGCAAATATGTTACCTTATGCTAAACAGTTAGCTGATGACCCTAGTGCTGCTATTCGTAAGGATGTAGCACTTTCGATGCGCCATTATACAGCTGAGCAAGCAGCGCCAATTTTGCTAGAAATTGCCAAGAATTATAAAGAAGCCAACAAAGATAATTATGATAAAAATTATATAGAAGCTATAGGTCTAGGTTCAGCGAATAAAGAAAATGCTATTTGGTTAGCACTCAAAAAAGAAATGGTATCAGGTAATGCTCTGAGCTGGACTCCTGAATTTACTAGACTAACATGGAGATTGTGGCCTACAGAAGCTATCAATGATTTAAAACTAAGAGCTAACAGTCATACTCTAACTAATCAGCAAAGAGAATTTGCAGTTGAATCTATGGCTTTTATTGATGATAAAAAAGCAGCTGACGCAATGTTGGATTTGATAGCTGAAGAATCACCAATTAAAGGGAAAGCTGAAGAATGGTTAGTTAAGCGCATGACAGGAGATTGGGCAGAGTTTGGAGTTAAAGACGCACTTGTTGATGCAGGTATTTATAATCCAAATGCACCTATTATACCTTCAACTGTCCCAGAGGAACCTCAACCTAAAGCTTATGATGTAGAAGATGTACTAGCCCTAATTGGTGATGCTAGTAAGGGCAAAAATACAATTATGCGTTGTGCTATTTGTCATCACATTAATGGGATAGGTCCTAGTTATGGTCCTGCACTTGATGGATGGGGCTTAAATCAATCAAAAGAAGTAGTTATTAATTCAATAGTTAATCCTTCTACAGATATAGCTCACGGCTACGAAGGTTCGCTGCTCCTAATGAAAGATAAGTCTGAAATACATGGTATCTTATTAAGTAAAGGAGACCCCTATGTTATTTTAACTACGGGGGGAGCAAAGCAACTCATTCCTGCGGCTAAAGTTCAAAAAGTCACAGCTTTCCCTCGATCTCTTATGTTATCTGCTGAGCAATTAGGGCTCAGTGCTCAAGATGTAGCTGATATCACAGCTTACATGAAACAGCCTATGACAAAATAGTGTTTAATAATAATTGTCTAATTCAACTTACTCATGCATAGCACTTTACCGCTGGTGAGAGCTATGCTATAAGCTAATCATGGAATTTAAAAATGTGACAGCCAACCCTAAGGCTAATATTTATTTTGATGGCAAAGTGGTTTCTCATGGAATTACCATAGAAGATGGTTCAAACAAAAGTTTTGGTGTGATTTTTCAAGGTGAGTACCATTTTGGTACAGAAAAAGCTGAAATTATGACCATTATTGATGGCTCATGCAGCGTTCTACTCGATGGTGCAGATAAAGCTAGCCAGCACAAAACAGGAGAATCATTTGATGTGCCAGAAAACTCAGGATTTACCATCACCGTAAGTGAAGGTAACTGTCAGTATATCTGTTCTTATTTAGATTAATATTGAGTTAATATTAAGTTAATCATTAAATAAAAGCCTGCACTCTTTGAATGCAGGCTTTTTATATATCAAATTTCAGGTTACTTTTAATGGATGAACACTTCCTCAAACTCACCTGCGATCACCCAATTACAGCAAGCCGTTCATCGAGTTCCTGACTTTCCTGTAGAAGGTGTCTTATTTGAGGATTTAACTCCAGTGCTCGCTGATACTAAATTATTTAGCCTACTTATTGATGAGCTTGAGAGGCAAATTGTAGACAAAGGAGCCATTACCAAAATAGCTGGCATAGAAGCACGAGGCTTTATCTTTGGCGCGGCGTTAGCGCAACGATTAGGAGTGGGTTTTGTACCTATTCGTAAGGCAGGTAAATTACCGCCACCTATTGACACAGTTTCGTACAGTTTAGAATACGGTGAGGCGACTATAGAGTTCTCACAAGGTTTACTCAATAAGGATGATAAAATACTCCTTGTTGATGACGTGCTAGCTACAGGAGGTACAGCTAAAGCGGCAAAAAAGTTAATTGAAAAACAAAATGCAGCAGTCACTCAGCTTGCTGTAGTTATAGATATAGGATTCTTTGCAGGCAAAGGCTCTCGTAAATTATTAGAAGAGCAAGGTTTAGTTATATCTAGCCTTTGGATATCTTAGAGATCCTAAAAATAAAAGGGTTATGACTTTTATAAGCTAGAATTTTTTTAGCTACATAGGGAGAGGTCATGGAGCGGACTAGATTGCTGTAGTCCAGCTGAAATGATAGTTGGGTGCCAATGGGTATGAGCTTATCAGATTGGATAATGAGGTGGTCGCTACTGGCTTCGAGGATGGTAATACCATTAGGTGGAGTTAAACCATTAAAATCGATGTCTTGTCTGTCAATGGCTAGAATGGATTGGTAGATATCCGCTTGGGAGTTGCAGCTGTTGATAGTAGAAGCTTCACCAAAAGCATTTTGCGCCAGAGTTCACCATGGTTGTGAGGGTTTGACCTTAGACTCAATGATTTCAGCAATGAGAGTGAAAGCATCTGTATGCAGCCCTAAAATAGATCGGCGTTCCAAAGTTTCGCAACCAAGCAGTATGGATTACCCTAACCTTAGGTTGTTAATTCGTCCTAAAGCATGGCTTGATTTATTAAATAGCTTATCATCCTTAAGGTGGCTGTAACTTGAGATTGAAGAGGAGTTTTTTTAGGGGTGCACGAGGGTGCTTTAATAGTGGGGGTAGTTGACATAGTGGCTCCTTGATATATCTCAGAGGAGGCGACGGGATCATTGCAGCTAGATTTAGCTATTTCTCAACGAGTAGTCCCCGCTAAGTAGCGGTTTATCCAATGATAGTAGCGGATAAGAACAAGTGAGTAAAGGTAATAGGGAAAATCAATTTTAAAAGAGAGATAACGTTGACTTACCTCTTGTAAACACTTGATTTTTAGCTGGTGCTGAGTTATTTAACTATATATGAGTGATAAACCAGTTAGAGCAACAGACGGGCCTCTTGGTGTAGAGGTGGAGGCAGGTAAAACGTATTTTTGGTGTACTTGTGGCAAGAGTGCTACACAACCATTTTGTGATGGCGCACACAAGGGCTCTAGTTTTACTCCGTTAAAATACACGGCAACTGAGTCTAAGAAGATATTTTTCTGTGGTTGCAAGGAGACTAATAATGCACCTTTGTGTGATGGTTCTCATTAATACGTCTATCTAATACATTTATCTAAGACGGCTATAAATAGGCTCTTAAGCGTCAAAAAATTAAACAAAAGAAGCAACACTGTGAGTGTTGCTTTTTTTGTTTGGTATTTAGCTTAAATTAGTTTTTATTAAGGATTATGAATTGGTTTGAATACAGTATTTCACTTATAGAAGGTTTGCCTAGTTGGTTGACCTCTACATTATTTGTTTTTTTTCTACTCATTATTTGGTGGTTGGCTTACCGCTTGTTTGATTTTATTTTGGTCAAGCAAGGCACTAAGTTAGTGCAGAAGAGCAAGAATCAATTTGATGATTTTTTAGCTGAAAAGCAGGTGTTACATAGATTGGCGCATTTACCAGCGTTTTTTGTGGTTCAATTAATCTTCACTGCGCTCATTGAGCAGGGTAAGTTTGCTTTTATTGATGCAGCTTTGAATATCTATTTTATTCTGCTTGTTGTAGGTATTATATTTTCTTTATTACAAGCTCTCAACCAAGGGCGTATTCGTAAGTATTTAGAAAAAATCATACCTCTCAAAGCGTGTATCCAAGTTATTAAAATTATTGTAGCTATTATAGCTGGTATTTTGTTATTTGCAGAATTAAGCAATGAGTCCCCTAAAGGTGTCTTAGTTGGAATGGGAGCTCTCACAGCTGTAATTCTTTTGATTTTCAAAGATGCTATTTTAGGTTTTGTGGCTGGCATACAATTGGCTGCGAATAATTTAGTCAGCGAAGGTGACTGGATTGAGGTTCCTAGTCTAGGTGTCGACGGAGAAGTGATGGATGTGGCTCTCACTACAGTTAAGATAAGGAATTGGGATAAAACCATCACCTCATTACCGACTTATTCACTCATCTCGCATGGAGTCAAAAACTGGAAGGGGATGAGCCAGTCGAAGATGAGACGAATTAAACGCAGTATTTATATTGATATGACAAGTGTAGAATTTCTGAGCCAAGCGCAGTCAGATAGATTGCAAAAGCTACCCATTTTTAAAGAGTATTTTGCCGCTAAAAAAGATGAGCTCAACGCCTGGAATGCTCAAAATGAAGGAGCTGATGATCCTATTGTCAAAAGGCAGCTTACTAATTTAGGAACTTTTAGAAAGTACTTGAAGTTTTACCTAAAAAACCACCCACTCATCTCTCAAGACGCGACTTTAATAGTGAGGCAATTGCAACCAACACCTCAAGGCTTGCCTTTAGAAATTTATGCTTTTTCTAAGCAGTATGCTTGGGCTGATTATGAAGATGTTCAATCTGACATCTTTGATCATGCTCTTGCTGTTTTAGAAGAATTTGATTTGCAGGTTTTTCAAGAACCTACCGGTTTTGATTTCCAATCTATGATGAAAAAAAGGTAACCGCTAAAAATTATGAAACAAAATCATGTTATAGCCGTAGATTTTGGAGGCACCAGTATTAAACTAGCAAAAGTATCAGGCTCTCAAATTATTGAAAAATATGAGCCTATACAGACTCCAGAATACAGTTCTGCAGACCAGTTAAAAGCTGAGTTAATTACAAGGTTGCGCCAAATTTTTGATGCTAAAGTCAAAGGAATAGGAATAGGTGTACCAGGGTTGGTTAGGCAGCCTCAAGGTTTAGTGGTCAATCTAGGGAATGTTCATGGTTGGTCTAATGTGGCGTTAGCCGAGGAGGTGAGTAAAGAGTTAGGTGTCACTTGCAAAGTCGATAATGATGCTAATTGTGCCGCTTTAGCAGAAGCTAGGTTTGGTGCTGGACAGTATCAAAAGCTCATGCTCATGGTCACTCTAGGTACGGGTGTTGGCTCAGGCATTATTGCAGATGGTTATATCTGGCACGGGGCTTACGGTTATGCTGGCGAAATTGGCCGCTTACAAGTCCCTATTACGGATAATGCTGGAGCTATCAACTATCAAATTTTAGATAAGATTTGTGGACATTCTGCTATTTCTAATCAGGCTAAGTCCCTTTACGAATCTCAAGGTATTACAGATAAACTAGATTCTAAAATAGCTTTGCCTTATTTAGCTCAGCAAGCTCGTAGCGGTGATGAAATAGCTGTGCAGGTGTGGCAAACTATGGCTCAAAACTTGGCTTTAGGTTTAGCTAATGCTAACGCATTATTAAATCCCAGCATGATAGTTATAGGTGGTGGAGTAGCTGCAGCTTCTGATGTATTTTTAGATGATGTTCGAGCTCATTTTGAAAAACTCACATGGGCGGAGAGTTTAGATGTCGAAATTACAATGGCTGAGTTTGGTAATGATGCTGGTCTCATAGGTGCCGCTCAATTATTAGAGTCATACTAAAAAAACCTCGACTAAGAACATTCATTTAAGCTATGTTACCAAAATGAAAATAAAGCTACTTTTATTGATAGTTTGCAGTTTAGCTATGTATGGTCGTGCTCAAGATGATACTCAGGAATCAAAGCCAGAACGTCAGGTTTTTGAAGAATTAACTGAAGAGAAAAAAGAAGCTTTGTTGGGTAACTTATATAACATTTATAATGCCAAAATAGCTGCAAGAGAGGCTAAATTAGCCCAGGCAATCAGCGTACTTCAGGCTAATAGCTCTAGTGGCGCTTCTGCATTAAGTTTTTTTTATGACTGCTATGAGAAAGTAAAATATCTGGATCAGGGTAAGGATCGTAGTGATTTTAGTGATTGGAAGGAAAAAAATCATGATAAATACAATACAACAGAATTTAAGACGGGCTTGCAGTGGAATATGCGTTGGTTAATTTTAGAGTTGCGCTCTACAGGTTTTACTGAGGATTCAGATACTAGTGCTTTTAAATCAGAAGTAGAAGCATTTATGAAAAACTATGTGAGTAACTTAAAGGTTTTTAAAGGAGATTATAAAGGGGTTACGGATGGCACATTAAGGAGCTTGGTTTGGGATCTTTATGATATTAGAAGTAATAAGAATTTTAATTTTCCTAAAAGAATTACTGACTATAGCTCTTGGTATAAAACGCATCGTATTCAGCCAGCTATTGAAGAGCAAAATTTAAATAATTTAGAAAAATATTGGGATGAATATATGGCCATGGCTCAGTTATCAATGAGAGCGGAACTAGACGTAGCTGATACTAAAGATTTAGAAGAAACGAAGCTAAAACAGTTTCTCAATGAAACTAAACCAAATTGGCTCATGCAAAAAGCTATGCAAACTTACACTTTAGGTTACCATGAGAAATCAGTGCGAGATAGCTTTGCTATATTGCAGCAGTACCCTGAGCATCCAGATTATGAAAAATGGTTAGAAAGATTGTTGAAAATATTAGACCCAGCGTTTTCGCCTAAAATTGAAGAGCAAAGGGGCCGAAGAAACTAATGGTGACTAAGGAAATAGAACCTAATTCATGAAGTATGAAATAGAGGCGGTTGCTCATATTAAAACACCGTATAAGCAAAAGTTTGGCACACCACGCCAACCTGGTTTAATTGAAGAGGCTTGGGGTGAAATTATTTTTGAAAAAAAATATGCGAATAGAGACGCCTTAAGAGGCTTAGACCAAGTCAGCCATCTGTGGCTTATCTTTCTATTTAATCAAAATCCTAATACTAACTGGAGTCCTCTAGTTAGGCCTCCTCGATTGGGAGGTAAAGAAAAAATAGGTTTATGGTCCACAAGAAGTCCTTTTAGACCAAATCCACTAGGCTTGTCGGTAGTTAAATTAGAAGGAGTCATTGATCATGACAAAACGCTTGCCATTAGAGTCAGTGGTGTTGATTTAGTTGATGGAACTCCTATTTTTGATATTAAACCTTACATCAGTTATGCTGACAAAATTAATAATTCTTATTCATGGGCTCAACAAGAACCTAATAGTAAGTATTCAGTCATTGTATCTTCATCATGCGAGAAATCCTTTAGCCAATTAACCACCCAAGAACAACAGTTGATTATTCGTACTTTAAAGTTAGATCCCAGACCACCTATGCATGATGCACTCGCTAAGAGTAAGGGTGATGAATGGAAAGAGCGTCAATACCACATGAAAATAATGGATTGGGATATACGTTGGCGCTTAATAAATGCTTCAGATGAGAGTTGTTGTTTTGAAATTTTTAGTATAAAAGACCCAGTATGAATCCACTCTTTAAATACATAGGGCTCAGTCTTATTTTAGGATTTTCGTGGGGGTCAGCACAACAAGCGTCCTTCAAAGAATTAGATGCTATTAGCCAGTATTTAGCTAATTCTTTAGAAAAGTATCATTTTTCAAAAAAATCCATTGAGCAAATTAGTCCGCGAGCTTTTGATGCTTACATCGAGAGTTTAGACCCAGCCAAAATCTACTTTTTTCAAGGAGATATTGATTTATTCAAGGATAAATATAGTCATAAAATTCCTGAACTTATAAAAAAACAAGAATTATCCACTGCCATTTTAGAAATACACAATACCTACGAAAAACGAGTCAAAGCAGTCAGTGAATACATAGATAATCTATTAGAATCTGATAATTTTGATTTCACCAAAGATGAAACTTTAGAAATAAAAGATGAGGATAAGTGGCATGCTGACCAATTGGAGAGTCAAGCCTATTTACGCAAGCTGATAAAATCTAACTATTTAGATGAATATTTAGTAAGAGAAAACCTTAAAAAAACCAACGAGAAGGCTTATAATGAGTTAACTTCGAGCATTAAAGATTTACTACAAAAACGTTATAAACGTATCCAGCTAACCTTGGAAAAAGAAACCAATGAGACAAAAATTAATGGATTTTTAAAGGCTCTAGCCATTGCCTTTGATCCGCATACGAGCTATTTTGATATCAATGAATGGAAACGCTTCGAATCAAGCATGGCAAACTCATTAGTAGGTATAGGAGCTCTCTTAAGTTCAGATGATAGTGGTTATTCCAAAGTTTCAGGAATAGTTGTAGGGAGTCCAGCAGACCAGCAAGGTGAACTAGCTTTAGGAGATAAAATCATGGCTGTAGACTCTAAGGCCAATGGCAATCCTGTAGATATCACCTTTATGCGCTTAGATGCCATCGTAGATTTAATTAGAGGCAAAAAAGGTAGCAAAGTAAGATTAAAAATTAAGTCCACTCACGACTCAGCAACGACGGTTAAATGGATAGAAATCACCCGTGATCGTATTGAAATCAAAAATGAATTCGTCAAAGCCGAAATTATTCAAACAAAAGACGACAAAAAATTAGCCGTCATTAGTATACCTTCTTTTTATTATGACTTTAACGATCCTAAACTCAGAGTTTCCACACATCTAAAACAGGTTTTAGAGCGCTTAAGAGATGAAAAAGTCCAAGGTATTTTATTAGATTTGCGCAATAATGGCGGAGGTTATCTAGAAGAGGTAAGAAAGATGGTAGGCTACTTTACTGGCTATAATCCTATGTTGCAAATTAAAGACTCTAGAGGAGGGATGCAAGTTTTATCAACGCCATTTTCCAAGGCTATTTATCAAGGACCTTTGGCTGTATTAACCAATAAGTTCAGTGCTTCTGCTAGTGAGATTTTAGCTGCAGCATTACAAGACTATGGAAGAGCTGTGATTATTGGAGATGATTCAACCTATGGCAAAGGCACGGTTCAAGAGGTCAAAAGTTTAGCTAGTGATATGCCATTTTTTTCACCAAAAGCTAAAGCTGGCTTCATGAAGGTCACCATTCAAAAATACTACAGGGTTAACGGTTCTTCTGTGCAAAATAAAGGCGTAGTTTCTGACATTGTATTGCCTTCGCGTTTTATTCTCGATGAGTATGGCGAAGCCACACAGGATTACAGCCTACCTCATGATATTATACCTCCAGTTGACGGGATCAGCAGTAAATTACAAAAATTAAGTGCTGTAGATTATCTTAGTCAACAGAGCGAGCAGCGCATACAAGCATCGGAAGACTTTAAGGAGTATGAGTTACTCCGCCAAGAAATGCTTGAACGTGAAGAAAAAACTACTATCTCTTTAAACCTTGCTCAGCGCCAACAAGAGCAAGCTGAACTTATAGCGAAAGGCGAAAAACGCAAAGAATTACGTAAGCAACGTTATGCACAGCAAAGTGAGACAGATTTAGCGCTTTTTGATATCTACAGCTTAAGTATAGAGGATATTAAAACTCCAAACCTACCATTAGCTAACCAAGCGCTAAAGGATGACTACATGAAGCTTCAAAAAACTAAAGATCAAGACGATTCTGAACCTGAGCTGCCACATGGCTGGGTTCCTGAAAAACGTGAGGCACTTAATATCCTCATGGATTTAGTAGATTATAATCAACAAAAATTAGCTCTAGCTCAATAAATATTGAGCAGTATGATTATGGAAGAAATTGAACAGGCGTATGATAGTATTTGCGAGCGCGTTTCTCAAGCAGCACAAAGATCTGGTAGAGATACTTCAGATATCAACCTCATTGCTGTGTCGAAGAGGCAGCCATTAGAAAAAATACGTGCACTCAAAGATTTAGGGCATACAGTATTTGCAGAAAGCAAACAGCAGGAGGGAAGTATCAAAGTTTCTGCTTTGCCTGCAAATTTAGAATGGCACTTTATTGGCGGCATCCAAAAAAACAAGGTCCGTAAAATTCTAGGTCAATTTAGCACGATTCATAGTGTTCATTCTTTAGAATTAGCGACTTATATGAATCAAGTAGCCTCAGATATGGGCAAGTACCCCAAAGTTTATTTACAGGTAAATCTAGCTAATGAAGCCTCAAAACAAGGGTTTAGTGTCATAGAAATTCGTGAGTATTGGGATCAACTCCTCGATTTAGATAGATTAGAAATACAGGGTTTAATGTTAATACCACCCATTGAGGAAGATCCTGAGGCTACACGAGAGTGGTTCATGAAGCTTAGAGAACTAGCACAAGAGCTCAGTGACGCAGTCGGGATTCCTAGTCTCAAGCTGAGCATGGGGATGAGTCATGACTTTGAAATGGCTATTGAGGAAGGAGCTACAGATATACGTGTAGGGAGTGCCTTGTTTGGTAAGAGGCTTACAGGTTTACGTTAAGGTGATACATAATAGTATGAATTTAACAATTACCGACATGACAGCCTTGGGTGATACCCTCGCTCTTAAATGGTCAGATAATCAAGAAAGCTATTATCAACTCAAAACTCTACGTGATGCATGCCCTTGTGCTCATTGCCAAGGTGAGCCAGATGTCTTAGGCAAAGTAGAAAAGCCAAGGCTCAAAGAATTGCCAGAGATAGCGTATGAAATAAAAGCCTATGAATTAGTCGGTTCTTATGTGCTTAAAATTACATGGCAAGATAATCATAGTACAGGACTCTATAGTTTTAATTACTTACGCCAACTCCCTCAAGTGTAGCAAAGAGTTATATACCTTTAGTTGATTCAGCTAAGGGGTGTCGTAAAATGAAGTTTATTATACCGCATGCTTGAGGGTTAATTATCTTGCGCTCTATAAACTTCAAGATAAGATGACAAAATCATGAAGTCAAAAAATATATTTATTGTCTTTTTTTTAATCATTCACTCTTTATTTGTGTTAGTTCATGGGTCTAGTGTTGAATTACATCAAGGAGACAAAGTCGTTTTCTTTGGGGATTCGATTACTCGAATGGGAGCTAGGTCAGGTGGTTATGTAGATATTATTAGTCAAACGATAGCTACAGAAAAGCCAGATATGGCTATCCAAATAATAGGTGCTGGTGTTTCAGGTAATAAAACTCCAGATTTATTAAGACGTTTAGATAGAGATGTATTAAGTCATAATCCCCAAGTAGTAGTTATTTACATAGGGATTAATGATATTTGGCATTGGAGTAAGCCTCATCCAGTGACTAAAGAGCCAAGAAAAGGAACAACAGCAGAAGATTACAATAACCATTTAAGAGAACTTGTGGAAAAGATCAAAGCAGCTAATGCTAGAGTTGTTTTATGCACCCCAACTGTTATTGGTGAAAATTTAGGTAATGAAAACCCTAATAACCAACGGCTTGACCAATATTCTGATATAGTAAGACAAGTTGCCAAAGAGACAGGCTCTGATCTGATAGATCTACGTCAAATATTCTGTGAGTACTTAATGGAAAATAATACGCTCAATAAAGCGAGGGGTATTTTGACAGGTGATAGCGTGCATATGAATGAAGCTGGTAATCAGTTAATTGCGTCTTCGATATTGTCTGAATTTGGAGTAATGCCAGAGCAGCTCCAAAAAAGCCAGTTAGGCGACCTAGACATCTATCTCTGTATAGGTCAATCTAATATGGCTGGTAGGGCAGCAATCCCTAAAGATGCTCAAGAAGCTCTAGAAAATGTCTATCTCTTAGACTTAGAAGATAAATGGACTCCAGCTATAAATCCCATGAATCAATATTCTACGATTAGAAAAGATTTAAAGATGCAGAAACTCAGCCCATCATACAGCTTTGCACAGAAAATGAGAGACTCTAATAAAAGAGCTATAGGCTTAATTCTGAATGCCAAAGGTGGTTCTAAAATTGAAAGTTGGGAGAAGGGTGGCACTTTTTTTGATGAAGCCATCCGTAGAGTGAAAGCTGCCCAAGCCCCAGGTATGACCTTAAGAGGTATTATCTGGCACCAAGGTGAGAGTAACTATCAAGATGAAGAATATTTAAGTAAATTAGTTCAACTTATTATTGATTTTAGAGCTGAATTAAATGCTCCAGAGCTACCATTTATTGCGGGTCAAATTAATAATATTCCTCTTATTAATGATCAGCTAGTATTACTTCCTCAACAATTACCGAATACAGCCTATGTTTCATCAGAAGGTTTAGTCACTAGTGATAAATGGCATTTTGATACTAAAAGTATTCTAGAGTTAGGCAATAGATATGCTAAGGCCATGCTTAAATTGCAAAAACAGTAGTCTACTACGCAAAACATTTTGACTTTTAGCAGAGAATAGCGCATTGCTTGCCTATATGAGTGAGACAGAGACAAATAATTTAGAAAAAGGCAGACAACCCATCGCTGATTTAATGGAGCAATGGCAGGTCGCCACCAAAGATATTGTGACTGTAGAGGAGATCCCTCAAATTACTTACAAGCAGGTCAAGCGCGCCACAGAAGGCCGAGTACTCACACTGCGCATGATGATGAAAATGACGCAAGCGCTCAATATTGTGATTTGGAAGCGTCTTGATCAGGAACAAAGAGAAACTTATTTTGAATACGGCTGGAAACACCTATTTACATACGCAAAAGGCTATGACGCAGGCTTTGTCGACCCCAATGCTCAACTCATTGAGGAAATCAATTCTCCTGATGACGAGGAAGAATAAATAAGCAAGATACTCATTATTCAATCTTACTGCATAATGATTCATATTTTTTCATGATGATAGTCATCGTAGGTCAGGGATTATTAGGCACACTCTTAGCATGGGAATTCATCCAGCGTGGTTACACTTCAGATGATTTAATCATTATTGATAAACCTGAGCCTCAAGGAGCTTGGCAAGTAGGAGCGGGTATTATAAACAGTATTTTTGGGCAATCCATGAATATCAGTGAAAGGCTCAGTGATTTCTATCCCGTAGCTTTAGAAACTTACCAGAGAATTAGCCAGATTTTAACCACTAATAGAGCTAATCTCAATACAGCTCATAGTTTTTACAACGAATGCGGAATGGTGCGCTGTCTCACAAGCACAAAACAAGTCGAACGCTGGCATAATCGTAAAAGCCATTACCCTGAGCGTTATCAACCATGGTTGAGCTCAGAGAGTGAACTCCAACTAGATCACAGGCTAGCTGACCTGCAGACTTACTTTAAAGAGCCTTTGTTAGGTATAGTAAGTTGTACAGGAGGTTGGGTGGATATGGTGAATCTCATCAATAAGAGTCGCGTATACTTTAAAGAGCAAGGTTACTACAAAGAGCAGCAAGTAAGCGCCTCAGATATACAAACATGGCAACGGGGTGAAACAGCGCTAGGTATTCATGCTGATAAAGCTCATCATATCATCCTTGCGCAAGGCTTAGATGGGCTACAGGCACAAGAGTCACCGTTTGGTCAGCATCGCTCTGCACTTGGTGAAATCCTGACATTAAAAATTGAAAATAGTGATGTCAATACTATCCTTAATTGGGGGCCATGGTTGTTACCTATCAATCCAGATAAGCAGCTCTATCGATTTGGAGCTACTTACGATTGGAATTGGAGAGATAACCTAACTCCTCAAAACCGTCAACAACCGCTGGAGTCTTTGGCTCCTAGTCAGCAAGGCAGAGACGAATTAGAGTGTCGGTTACAAGAGCAAACCAATTTTGATTACCAAGTGCTCAATCATCAAGTCGGTATCCGACCTATAGTGAGGAGGAGTCAACCTGTCGTGAAGCAACTCACTAATAAAGTCATAGCGATTAATGGTTTGGGTTCCAAAGGTACCTTGTATGCACCCAAACTAGCTAGTGATATAGTCACTCACCTTCTTGAGCAGCAGACTTTAGATGATTGGTATAAAATGTCATAATCTGTTTTAATTCTTAATTAATTAAGTGGACGTTTGACATCATTTGGCTTAATAATTGTTTTACTCAAACAACATCATATTCATGGATATATTTATTTGGCTTGGAATTTTAGTCTGTATTTCACATTCAGCTATGTTTTCTGGAGCAAACTTAGCCTTTTTCTCTCTTGGACGCATGAGACTAGAGGCAGAAGTAGAAAAAGGGAGCCAAGCGGCTTTAAAAATTCTTAAGTTACGTAACGATTCTAATTTACTCCTTTGTACGATTCTTTGGGGTAATGTCAGCGCTAACGTATTACTCTCCTTATTAAGTGAAAGTATATTTGCTGGAGTTGGTGGTTTTTTATTCTCTACTGTGGGTATTACCTTTTTTGGTGAGATTATTCCTCAAGCTTATTTCTCTCGTCATGCGATTAAGGTTGGAGCGTTGTTATCACCTATTATCAGATTTTATCAAATCTTACTCTTTCCGGTGGCCAAAGGGTGTTCGTTAATTCTCGATGCCTGGATGGGGCGTGAGGGACTGACCTTTTTCCACGAAAGAGATATTGAAATTATTTTAGAAAAGCACATACATGAAACATCCTCAGAAATTAGCGCAAACGAAGGGCAAGGCGCGCTGAATTTTCTAGATCTGGATGACCGCGCAATATCAGCAGAAGGCAATGAAATTAGAGAGGAGACGATGTACCAATTTCCTAAGAAGTTAGATTTAGTCATCTTACCTGATTTAGACAGCCCAGAGGGGGAATCTTTTATTCAAAGTCTCAAAACTCACCCATCAGCATGGGCGATTATTCAGGATTTAGAGCATAACCCCGTATTAGTTCTAGACACCAGTCGTTTTCTCACAGCCTTGTTTATTGAGGGCAAAACTGTTGATGCCTATCAATTCTGTCATCGCCCTATTATTGTCACCAGCAGTAAAACCCACCTAGACTCAGTATTGGGGGAATTTGTCGTAGAAGCCGAAAACAGACACGACCTAGTTGTAGACCGTGATGTAGTCCTCTACTGGACAGGAGACCACAAGCGCATCATTACAGGTGCAGATATTTTTGGTAGATTACTCAAGGGTATTGCCAAACGTGAGCCAAAACCCTTGTAAAACAAAGATTTTAAGGGATTAATAATCCTCATATAGCCTGTATTGAGACCTTGTGTTACATCATTGTAACTAACCATAGGTTGAACCTTACTAAATAAGTGCTAGGTTGACCTCGTGATGATTAAGAAGACTGGTGACAGTCACTTGCTTATGAATCCAATTATTTAACTCATTATAACTATGACAACTAAAACAACTAAAGGTGTTGCTCTTTTAGCGACAGGTCTTGCATCAAGTCTAGCGCTTGCTGCTGATAAACATGAACATCATGATCATGGTGTGGTATTTACCGCAAAAGGCAAAGAAACCAAGGAAATCCGTATCAACGGTCGTTTACACTTCCAATATGACAACCTCTACTCAGAGGATGAAGCAGGAGCTGAAACACGTACAAACCACTTTTATTACCGTCGTTTGCGTTTAGGAGCCAAAGCAAAGCTTAATCAAGATTGGTCAGCAGAAACCGTCTATGAGTTTGGTTCAGATAGTGGTAATGGAGGCAGTGTCGACAAAGCAATTATAGTAAAAAAGACTAAAGTTTTTGGTCAAAAAGCTAAGCTTAGATTTGGTATGGATAAGGTTCCTTTTGGCTTAGAGGAAATACAATCATCAACCTCTATACCTACGATTGAGCGCTCAGTAGCCACAAGATTTTTCTCAGATGACACCGATTTTGGTGTGCGTCACTCAGGAGTTAATCTTACCACTATTGATAAAAAAGCTATAGGTTTTGTATACAGCTTACATGTCGGCAATGCCGCTCAAGGTGAGGGTAGTCGTCTAGGCGGTTCTGCTGAAGCTTCTAACTCTTTAGGTTATTGGGGTAGTGCTCAGTACAAATTTGACGCTAAAACAACACTTGTAGGTGTTGATTATGGTCATGTGAGTGATTTAGCTTCATCAGCTAATGCAGGAGGTATGGATGCGTACACTATTTATGGTAAAACTATGGTAGGAGGCATTAAGCTCCAAGCTGAATACTTCAATGCAGAAATTGAAGAAGTAGGTTATGATTCAGATTCAAATGCCTATAGTATTACCGCATCAACAATGCTAGGTAAGTGGGAGCCAGTGATTCGCTATTCTTACTTGGAAACAGATTCTGCTGCTTTTGGTATTGATTCTGATGAACTTGTTCGTCGCTCTGCTAGTACAGGTTCAAGTATTGGTGCAGCACAAGGTCAAGACTCTGAAATTTCATCTTTTTACTTTGGAGTTAATTATCATGCGAATAAAGCGGTTAAATACATGTTTGGTTACGAAATAGCCGAAGCTGAAAACTTTGATGGAACCAACACCAACGATATCAGTGGCCTTAGAGCACGTATCCAACTCTTATTCTAAGTTAGCTTAACAATTTTAAACCTATTTTAAGTGATTAAAGTAAGTTTATTCTAAGCAAAAAACACAACCATAAATATAAAACGGCTAGTTATCCTGCGAGGGGTAACTAGCTTTTTTTATTTACCCCAGACGACAGTTTAAACCATCAAGACTATCACTTCTTAGGTACATCTATAATAACTTGCGCAAAAACTACACATGAGACATACTAGTGGAGTAAGTAATGCTAAGAGATGGGTGATGTGCAATAAAGAAGGGCAAGAATTAATTAAGAAGTTAAATGAAAATTCAAATAATCAATGAAAGAATCAAAAATCAAAGGACCGACCCGAATGGCTTTAAAATATACCGATACGAATGGTAATTTAGTAAAAACAATAGAAGACGCAGACCTACAAAAACAACTAGATTATTGCAAAGAAAGGTATGCTCAAGTAGGCTTAGATATTACATTTACTAAACAGGCTGAAACCGTGCCTGCAGGTGTTACGTCTAATGGGGTGTTTATTCCTATTAATTTAAGTGACGGGATGGATACCTTAGGCACTGATAATCTCTTAAGCGAATTAGAATATAAGGCGATAGCTGCTTTATATGGAACACCAACAAATACTAGTGACATTAATATTATTTACTCCTCATTTTTTAATAAACTAGAAATAAATCAAAATACAGGAATGGAAGAAAAGAAGTTATCTGGGCAAATTGGATTTTCTATAATTAAATCTCAACAAGCAACAACCTCTAATAATGCATTTATCAGTGGTTTATTTACAGCCAATGGAGTAGGTTCAACGTCCGCTAACGAATTAATTTTTATCTTGGCTCATGAATTAGCTCACATATTTACAAATAATGGTCATTTTGGGCAAGATTATGCTAATCCTAAACCAAGCAATATTACTTATAATATAGAACAGAATTTACTTGCAGAAGGTGGTGTTGTACAAAATAATAATGCTTGGTCTGGAAAATTAGAATCGACTAAGAGGTTAAGTAATAATCAAAAATCTATGATTATAAATACTGGTTTAACTCAAACTAAATAATATCTATGAAAATTATATATATAGCTTTACTGACCACATTTCATTTGAGCTTAATTGCAATAGAAGAGGAAAATATCCTTAAAATTGATATAGACGACAGAGATATCAGTAGTTTTTATAATGAAAACCCATATAAAATATACTCAATAAATGATACTAGTTTACAGGCTATTAATAGTACTATTAATGCATTTATTTGGAGAGCCTCGAATTCAATAAGTAGTTCGCTATTACCTATTGAAGATAATATAAAAAACTATTTTGGAATACATTATTTTCCTATATTAATTGAAAAAATTACGGCAGATAAAGGTTATAGGCGGCAATATTTAGCCATGATGGGACAATTATTTTTTCAAAATGAAAACCAATTGCCGGCTGAACAAAAAAAGCAAGCTTTAAAAATATTAAAAGAAGCATTGCAAAGTAAAAATACCAATAATTTAGAATTTCAATATTATTGGTTAAATATAGGTTTAGATGAATTATTATTAAAAAATAATGTTAATACTTTAACAGACTCTCAAATATTTCACTTGATTGATAAAAAGCTTAAATCCTTAGAAAATGAATTGAACGTTAAAGGAACCTCAATCAATCCTAACTTGCTAACTAACAACACCAATCAACAACCAACTACACAAACAACCCAACCACAGCAAACGACACAACAAGCCAAAGCTCAAGAAGAGCAAACAACAGCAACAACTTCTGAGCAACAAACCCCAGTATGGCTAATTTATGCCTTAGCGGCATTAGGTTTAGTCCTTCTCTTACTTGTAATAAAAAAGCTCAAAAACAAAGCTTAGCATAATCATTTATGGGTTATAAAATCAACAACACTGACGACACAAAAGATGATTTTGGTATCCTTGATATTACAACCAGCAAAACCAAAGATATCCCCCTAACTGTCAATTTTACTCCATGTGATACTAATAGTGCTGAAACTTACACAGCCACACTCACTCAAAGTTCAAAAAATGGAGGCAAAGTCACTTTTGATAAAAGCACCTTAGATGTGACCTCAGGAACAGCAAGTACCACCATTACAGGCACTAAAGAAGGCAAAGTTACTATCGCGGTTATTGTTACAGATTCAGCTGGTAAAGTCATGGATAATAATACTATTGATTTCAATGTGGTAGGTGTAGTTGTAGAGGAGTTTATCGAATCAGGTGAATTAGCAGGCTGTACTGGTTATGATGATGGTCAAGCATCAGGAGGTGTGCCAGCTCTTATGGTTCCACTTGAAAGCGGTAATAAAATTAAAGTAATTTTAAAAGGAGCTTCAAAAAATATTTTACCTAGCTTCAAATTTACATCTAAAAACAATAAGGTCACAGTCAGCCCAGCAACACCAACAAGCGAAGAAACCGTACTCACCATATCAGGTCAAATAGACACAGGTAGACATGTAGATGAAATCCATCTACAAATAGATGGCGAAACCACTCCTATTAAACTCTTTGAGGTGGATGTGTTGAAGAGAGTTGATAAGACGGTAGCTGTACATGTTATATATGAAGATTTTGATGATAATCAACTTATACCTGAGGGTACAACAGGGCTAGCTGCAGATGCAAAATGTATAGATGCTGGAGCTAATAATGTAATAGATATAGTTCCAGCTGTCGATGATCAATCTACAATCATAAATGGAAGTTTTTATATTGTAGCAGGAGCTAATGGAAGGTGTGATACAGATATTACTAATATAAACATTAAAACACCTACAGGATTGCCAAGCAAATCTCAGGTTGAAGAATATTTAAATAAAAAGACTTGGGGCACCCAGGCTAATGTTCATTTCACTGTGACTATGGATACTACACCAAAATTAGTAAACTGGGAATTTTATTCAGGATCAAGTAACGTGAATATTGATCAAGCTATTAGCTTCAGTCATGATAATGAACACGTTAGGGTAAATAATAAGGTTAGAGAACCTAGTGTGGATTATAATATATATTTTGTTAGTGATATTTTTGATGATAATGGAGTTCAGGTTGCATTAGGTTTTGCTCTTACTGATTATGCAATCATAGAAGAGAAAAAGCCTAACCATGTAAATATACCTAATACAGTTGCTCATGAAGTTGGTCACTTATTAAAGCAAGATTATACAAGTCCTACTCCTGATCATAATAATATTCAAGATGCGCTTATGTATGGAGGAAGCAGCATAGGTTGTAGTATTAAAAGAGAGGACTGGAACACAGCTAATCCCTAAAAATTCAGAAAAAATGATAAAAAAAATTATAATTATATTTGCACTCATAAATTCTTTAGGATTTTCTCATAAAAAGCCCATAGATTCAAATACTAGTTTAGATTTCTCAGACTCAGCTATTATAGATTTTCCTGTTAATTTAAAGTTAAATAATCATGAAATAAATGAAAAACTAATTGAGCAGCTTGAGGCACCTTTTGAAAATTTTAAAGAACTAAGAAAAAAATCTATACGCTTGCCTTTGCAAAGAAAGTACTATGCTCTTTATGAATTAATTAGACGTTTTCCTGAATCTAAAGTTAAGCTAGTATTAAGAACTTCGGAAGAAATTGATGCAGAATACAAGTGGCATCAATCAGGAGGAATAATTAAATTAGCTCAAGACTTTAGAGCAGAAGGCAAAACACCTGAGGAAGCCCAAAAGCTCGCAGAAGAAATTTATAATGACCTTTTTGGTGAGGGGCTTGAAGAAAGAAACTTCCAAGCAGCCAAAACCCAATTCCTCACCTGGTGGCAAGAAAACAAAGACTACATAGAATACTACGGAAACAATCAGTATCGAATCATCCCATTAGAAGAAAGAGAGCCTAAACAACAAGAAATATCCCCTGAAGCTAAAGACTCTAAAATCAACCTTAATTTGTTAGCTAAAAATACGCCACAACAACCCAAACCTCAAGAAGAAGATCAGACAATAGAAACCACAAACTCTGAAAAACAAACCCCCACATGGCTCATTTATGCTTTAGCGGCATTAGGTTTAATAGTCCTCTTACTTGTAATAAAAAAGCTCAAAAACAAAGAATAGAAACCCCATCTATTCGAAAACCAAGTAAGCTCAAAAAGTAGTATAGGTTGCTAGACCAGCAAGCTTACAGGAATAAAGACCGTTCCGTCTCCTATCTAAGACTAGATAGTCGCCGTCACTGCACCCAGCTAAATAAGAGGCAGTCACTAATAATCAATGCGCCTGCTGTTCACAGGGGTGACAGGCGGCATTGATTATAGCTCCCTTGGTAATGTAATCACCGTTTTGTAGCATCCTTCTTTGTC
>Ga0209533_1001375_pt1 | contig 22728 bp, 28 predicted proteins | sample COG_04_FD_184748 | JGI IMG/M metagenome (GOLD analysis project Ga0209533, IMG submission 184748) | Pelagic Microbial community sample from North Sea - COGITO 998_met_04 (SPAdes) (version 2) | ecosystem: Environmental > Aquatic > Marine > Neritic zone/Coastal water | place: Helgoland, sampling...
GACGCATTGACTGGACTCTCATGAGGCCAATCGGAAACCATACACTAGCCGCAATGCAGACGCGTTGGAGTAAGAACCTAAAACCGGAATATACTTATAGCGGAAAGAAGTACATTCTAAGCGAGCAGACCCCATCTAAGGTATCAACACCTAAGAAGAAGCGAGAACGTTCAAAGAAGACCCCTCAAATCAAGTCTGTGAAGATATCTCGCTCCTTTCTTTGGGGTGCTATTAAGTACGAACGCTATGAATAACCTCAAAATCTTCCTCTTAAGGAACTACGGCTCCATGAAGAACGTAGGAGAGGAACTGCGATTGAACGAGGCAACCGTTCGGAGTTGGTGTGAAGCCCGACCGCGTAACATGATGAAGTATCTTCCAGAGATTTCAAAGCAATGTGATGCAACTTTCGCGGAGATTGTCGCTGAAGTCATGGAGCGCGATAGCGAATTGAACAACTAAGGAAATGGGGAGGGGTCATTCCCTCCCTTTTTTTATCTTTCGCACCATGAAACAGAAATTCAACGGAATTTGGATCCCCGAAGAGATTTGGGAACTCGAAGACCTCAACCCCATGCAACGGATATTCCTCTCTAAAGTCCATGCGCTATCCCAAAAGGACGGCTCGTGTTGGGCGGGTGATGACTTCCTTGCTGAAGCGTTGAGGGTATCACCGCAGTACGTGAGGAAGATGCGGCAAACACTTTGCGAGAGCGAGTATTTGGAATGTCAGGGATACGGACACCAACGCAAGATGACAATAAACCTCAAGGTGAAAGAAGCAACTACAGTTGCAACTAGGAAAACCAAGAAGCAACCACAGTTGCAAAAGAAGCAACCACAGTTGCAAGACTTGCAACCAGAGGCGCAACTAAAAGCAACTACAGTTGCGCATACTATAGACTATACTATAGAACAGAAAGAAGATAATACTATAGAAGGGGTTTTAATGCCATTTGATTCTCAAGAATTCAAAGATTCTTGGATCATGTGGAAACAAGAACGCAAAGAGCAAAAAAAGAAACCGTATACTTTGCGCGGAGAACAAGCACAACTACACAGATTACAAAAACTATCAGACAATGACCAACGAACAGCCATCGACATCATCACCTACAGTATCGCACAAGGATACCAGGGACTATTTGCAGAAAGAGGAGCAGGAACTGCAAAGAAAGGAATACTCACGAGCCAAAGCGACAGAGATAAGCTTGAGGAGTATATCCGAACCGGGTCTATTCAAAGCCACTAATGAGCAAGCGTGGACAGAGGGAACGAATATCAGAACAGCACTCAGAATCCAACCCGAAGCAACACGCGGGGCGGTAATATCTATGGTCAAAAGCGTTTGTGATTTCGTAGAAGCAAAGAAGACTCTCCAAACGCTTACAGATTACGCGCTTTGTGCAGAGACTATCTTCGATATTTTCCCTACATTGAAGCTCGAAGAATTCCGTCTCATTTGCGACCGTATGAAAACGGGCTATTATGGCAAGTATTACGAGCGTTTGAAGATTCAGGAGTTCCGAGAGTGTATTATCAAGCATGAAGAAGAACGTGCACCTATACTGGAGAGAATCAACAGCCATATCACACGCGGCAGCGATTCAGACCGTGTCGCGTTTGAACCGCAATCGATGGCAGACCTCAGAAGGAAGCGCGACCCACTACACATCCCCGGATTAAACGCGACCAATGATGAGTGAACAAGTCAATCTCTTTGGTGAGGTAATAGTAACTGACCCAATTTTGCGAGAGCAATTTATTGAGCCGCCGTTCAGCGTTTTAGACACGAAGACGGGTAATTGGCAGAGACGGAAAAAGACATGGAAAAAACTTGGTATAAAAAGCGAAATTGGCCGCGTTGCAAAATCCATAAATAGCGGAACGGATTTGTACCGGGACATATCAAAAAAGGAAGGATACGACAATAAAGACAACTATACGTCCATTTTTGATCCGGCCTTGTGTGAAGTTCTTTATCATTGGTTTTGCCCAAAGGGAGGGCGCATCCTTGACCCCTTTGCGGGTGGTTCGGTTCGCGGTATTGTAGCAAATAAACTAGGATACAATTACACCGGAATTGATATAAGAGAAGAACAAATAGCAAGCAACCGCGAACAAGGCATTGAAATCTTAGAGGCCAACAATCAGCCAAATTGGTATGTTGGCGACTCAAACGATGTTCTAGAAGGATTCAAAAAAGAATTTGATTTGGTCTTCAGTTGTCCTCCTTACGCTGACCTTGAAGTATATAGCGATCTTGAAGGCGACATATCGAACAAGCCGTATGAAGAATTTCTTGAACTCTATGAATCTATCATTGAAAAATCTTGTAATCTCTTGACCGACGGCGGATTTGCTTGTTTTGTGGTTGGAGAGGTAAGAGATAAAAAAGGGAATTACATTGGATTCGTTCCCGATACAATCAAGGCGTTTGAAAGGTGCGGGATGAAATTCTACAATGAAGCTATATTATTAAACCCAATTGCGAGCGCGTCGATGAGGGCGAACGGAAACATGAAGAGTAAAAAACTTGTGAAGATTCATCAAAACATCCTCATCTTTAGAAAAACCGAAGTTTCATGAGTTTAAGCAAAGCAAAGAAGAAACTTGACACGGTATTCTCGCAGTTCATCCGTTTACGTGGATGCAATGACGAAGGATGGGGAAACTGTTTTACTTGTGATCGTCTACGCCATTGGAAAGAGGTCGACTGCGGTCACTTCATTACACGGGGAAAGCTTTCAACCCGTTGGATGGAGACGAACTGCCAATTCCAATGCAAGCAATGCAATATGAACGGAGGGCAGCAATACGTATTTTCAAAGAAGCTCGACGAGTTCCACGGAAAAGGAACAGCAGAAGCCATCCTGATAGCAAGCAACCAGATGCGGAAGTTTTCCGTCCATGAGTTAGAAGAGATGTATCAATACTACAAGGAAAAAGTCGATGAAATTAAAGAGTCGCGGGGCATGGGATGAGTTCCTCACACGGAACTACTCAAAACTCTTATTCACCGCCCGTAAATGGACGGCTGAACCGCGCGACCTTGTACATCACACGTATCTCCGATGTATAGACAAACGCTTCCCAAGCGATGAAGATGAAAACCCACTAGGGTATTTTATCAAAGCCATGTACAACGAAGCTACGAGAGGACAATTCAAAACGATATATCAGATTATAGATGCTATCCCCGAAGAAAAAGAAACAGAAAGCGATTGGACAAAAGCCATCCAACGAGAACAAATGCAGCTTATCCTCGACCGCCTCAGTTGGTTCGATAGAACAGTCTTCGGACTATATCTGCAAGGGTGGAACATGGCTGACCTATCTCGACGGACTGGGATTGGAGAGTCAGTTCTATATCGCTCAATACACGAGTCAAAAAAAATCCTGAAAGATGTTCTTCGTCACCGGACAAAAGAGGAATGATCGCCTCGCTATCTGCAAGAGCTGCGAACACTTCGTACAATCGACGAAGTCATGCGGGCCATTGCTAACGGAAGCCTTCACAGATTCCAAACTCTGCGGATGCCATATGCCGACAAAGACACGGCTCAAAGTAGCATCGTGCGAGCTTGGTAAATGGGAGGCCGAAATAACGGCCGAGGATATCGATGAGATCCAAAGATTTCTAAAAACAGAAAACCAATTCAGAACGAACGGACAATTGGCGAAACTATACGCCAAAGCAACCGGAACAAACCAAAAGCCTTCGAGCTGCTCTTCATGTAATAGAAGGATGCTCGAGGAACTTCAAAAACTAGTAAACGATGCCAATAGGTAAACCCAACGGAAAAGAGAACCAGTATCAATTCATGAATCGATGCATGACGAGCGTAGTCGGAAACAGAGACTACCCCAACGAAAAACAACGCTGTGCGGTATGTGCTAAAATGTGGGCTGATTATATCACAACCAAAGAGCAATGAGCTACACCCAAGCAGAACGGAAAGAGATAGCGGACAACATTCGTGAGTTCTTAAAGCAAGAGAAGAAGGAGGAGTTCTTTATGATGAAAAGAGGCAGAGAAGAACACCTAGTAAAGCGAGAAGATTATCTAACTTGGTACGATAGAGACCGTCTAGAAAATGTCGCTAGAGATGTAGAAGGACGGATAACACATTACGAGACATGAGAGCAGCACGTAAAGCATTACTACACGCAAAGAATTTCATCCTAATAACTGACAACTCGCAGGTACTCCGTCTCCATGCCGGAGATGATCCCGCGACTCTTTTACTTACAATGGCCGTACATAATGAAGAATTCAGATACCTCCTTGAAGCCGTCCTCAACCAAGCTAATGAAACTCTCGACGCTGAGAGCGAATCCGACGAACCCTCGGATAATTAAAGACGAGAAATTCCAAAAGCTCGTGAAGAGTATTGAGGAGTTTCCAGAGATGCTAGAAGCCCGTCCTATCGTAGTCAATCCGGAGATGGTTGTGATCGGTGGGAATATGAGATTTAAAGCGTGCAAAGCCGCAGGACTGAAAGAAGCACCCGTTTACATGGCAACATGGGGAGAGACCAAAGACCGACAGTTTATTATCAAGGACAACGTAAGCTCAGGAGAGAACGACTTCGATATACTTGCTAACGAATGGGACGCAGTAGAGTTGGCCGAATGGGGTTTAGATGTGTGGCAGCCAGAGAAAGCCGATAAAGCCAGCACACAGCATGAGCTACTCACCGATACCTTTGTAGTGCCGCCTTTAAGCGTACTTGATACCCGGCAGGGATATTGGAAAGACCGGAAGGCTATGTGGCACGAGCGTATACAAGATCACGGTGAAAGCCGCGAGGGGACGCTATCGCGAAGCGACTTAATGTCCAACATAAACAACGGCGTCAGCTTGCTTGACCCAGTTCTTGCCGAGATAGCGAACCGTTGGTTTGCGCTGCCAGAGTGCAAGACGTTTGATTGCTTTGCTGGGGATAGTGTGTTTGGGTATGTGAGCGATGCGCTAGGCAACACATTTACAGGGATAGAACTGCGCCCAGAACAAGCGGACCTAAATAACAATCGCTTACAAGGCAGACGCAGCCGGTATATCTGCGACGATGGTCGCAACGTAGCCAAGCACATACCCGCGACCAGTCAAGACCTGCTGTTTAGTTGCCCGCCATATTTTGACCTTGAGGTGTACAGCGATCTGCCTGACGATGCCAGCAACCAAAAGGACTACACCAGTTTCATGCAGCTATTACGCACAGCCTTCACCGAGGCGATTAAATGCCTCAAGCCGAACCGCTTTGCCTTTATTGTGGTAGGCGATTTGCGTGGCCCCGGCGGGGCGTACTACAATTTCCCCAACAGCGTGAAGGACATTTTTCTGAACGCTGGAATGGTGTTGTACAATGAGATGGTTCTGGTAGAGCCGCTGGGCACATTGCCACAGCGGGTCCGCCGCTACATGAACAACCGCAAAGTCGGTAAGTGCCATCAAAACGTCCTGGTCTTTTACAAAGGCAACACCAAGGACATATCTAAAACATACCCACAACTTAAAATTCAATTCGATGCAGACTTTGATGCATAACTATTCAGACTGGGTGTCCGAGACCGACCCCGGCACACTAGACGCCTATTACAGCCGTCTGTTAAAACAAAGCGGGTTTCATGTGCTGGACGTATGCAGCCACCACTTTCAGCCGCACGGGTACACTGCGCTGTATCTACTAGGCGAAAGCCATTTCGCAGTGCATACATTTCCCGAACGGCAGTTGACTTATATAGAGTTGAGCAGCTGCGTCCGTGGGCCATTTTTGGCCTTTACACAGGCCGCACAGCAACCAGCCAGAGAAGCAACTTAATTTGACACAAATGAACCAACAAAATCCGACACTTAAAAAGGCGATGCTCGAAGCTCTAGAGAAGTCGCTTGGTATTGTCTCAACCGCTGCGAAGGTGGCAGGTATAGACCGCTCGACTCATTACGCTTGGATGAAGGCTGACACGGACTACAAGAAAGCGGTCGACTCCATTCAAGACAGCGTCCTAGACTTCGCAGAATCCCACCTCTATAAGCTCGTGAAGGAAGGCAACCCCGCAGCGACTATCTTCTTCTTGAAGACCAAAGGCAAAAAGCGAGGATATATAGAACGGCAAGAGATAGAGATACAAGAGAAGAAGCCCCTCTCATGGTTAGATGAGTAACCTTCCCGCGACATATTACCACGTTCGAAAATCAAAGGCACGTATCCAAGTCCATCAAGGAGGGACGCGTTCAGGAAAGACGTACTCCATCCTCACGGCACTTATTGAGCTTTGCCATAAGAACACCGGACTGGTCATCACCATATGCCGTAAGACATTCCCCGCCCTTCGTGCTACCTCGATGAGAGACTTCTTCGAGATACTCAACAAAGAAGGAGCGTATAACGTAGAGCTTCACAACAAGAGCGAAGGCACGTATCAACTATGGGGCAACCTCGTGGAGTTTATATCGGTAGACCAACCGCAAAAAGTCAGAGGACGGAAGCGCGAAGTGCTTTTTGTAAATGAGTGTAACGAACTAAGCCTTGAAGACTGGCGGCAGCTGATGCTGAGAACAACCGAGCGAACAATTATAGACTTCAACCCATCAGACGAATTCCATTGGATATATGAACAAGTCATCCCACGAGAAGACGCGGACTTCTTCCAAACAACGTACAAGGACAACCCCTTCCTTGCGCAAAGTGTGGTCATGGAAATCGAACGATTTAAAGATGTGGATGAGAACTTCTGGAGAGTCTACGGACTCGGAGAAAGAGGGGCATCACAAGCGACCATCTTTACCCATTGGAAAGAAATAGACCAGATACCAAATGAATACAAACTCCTCAACATCGGGCTTGACTTCGGATATACGAACGACCCAACAGCAGTCGTCAGAATCTACACCGACGGGTACGGATTCGCCGTCGATGAGATATGCTATGCGACGAGACTCACTAATTCAGATATTGCGAAAATGCTCCGAGATAATCAAGTCGATAGATCGGATGTTGTTATCTGTGACTCCGCAGAGCCCAAGAGCATCGACGAGATACATGCTCACGGATTCAATACTCACGGAGCAAGGAAAGGACGCGACTCGATTAGAAGCGGAATCTCATTCCTACACTCTCGCCCGCTTGCGGTCACTTCTCGGAGTGTCAACCTCATCAGAGAGCTACGGAACTACAAGTGGAAAGAAGACAAGAACGGCAAGCAACTAAATGAACCCGTCGATTCTTTTAATCACGCTATCGATGCGATGAGGTACGGGATCACATGGAATCAAACCAACCCCAACTTTGGGTCGTATGCTATCGGGTAAGGAAATCAACAAGAACAAGTTAATAAGACATGGAACTCAAGCTCCCTCATAGATGGTCAGACCTCTCACTCGGTGAACTCCAGGTGATGATGACCTCAGAGAATCCCCTCGAACGGGTATCCGCTTGCTCCGGTAAGTCCGTTGCACAACTGCGGAAGATGCCTCAGAAGCTCTTAGAAGCCGCAGGAGAGCACATCGACAACCTACTCACCCAAGAGACTGCACGATTCGAGAAAGTCCTTGAAATGGACGGAAAGCGTTTGGGCTTTATTCCCGATTGGGACGCATTTACAGCGGGTGAGTGGATAGACCTTGAGACCTACCTCGAAGACTTCTGGAAGAACGCTCATAAAGTGATGGCGATCCTATACCGAGAGGTGACATATGAGCTTGGAGAGAGCTACGAGATAAAGAAGTACACAGCCAAAGAAGACGCATCTACGTTTGAAGAGATGCCTGCGGACTTGGTATCGGGAACGCTTCTTTTTTTTTGGACTACCAGAAACGAACTGCTACATTCTATTCAGTCCTCTTTACTTCGGGTGGCGGAGGAAGCGACCCGGTTGGCGAAAAGTGGGGGTGGTATCACATCCTCTATACCCTCGCAGGCGAAAACGTCCTCAAGATGGACTCGATTACGTCGCTACCTGTCCAAGTTGTTTTCCAACACCTCGCATATTTAAAAGACCGCGCCGCACATGATCACGTTCAATAACATAGTCGAGAGATTCGAAATCTTCGCAGAGAATCACTTCTTCATTAAGAGCTTCTCCTTTGGCTCTCCCGATGACGTAGACCTCTCTAAGTTCGAAGAGTTCCCGTTGATGCATCTCGTTTATACGGGAGCGACATACGACGCGGGAACAAAGACATACAACCTTGAGGTGTATATCCTCGATGTACCTAACGACAAGAAAGGAAAGGTTATCCCACAAAAGGAAGCCATCTCCGATTCTGAGCAATGCGCAGAAGATATCCTCGCCGATATCAGAATGGGTGGAAACATCTTCTTGTTCGCTCAAGATTATGAGGTTGTAAATGCAACTACTACACCACTCGAAGAAGAGACGAAGAACGTACTCTCCGGGGTACTGCTCGATTTATCGGTTGCTATCCCTTACGAGTGGGATGCTTGCAATGCTCCAATCGATGGAGTTGCTCCTGGAGGCGGTGAGGTAGTATATGCTCGACGCGGTGTCCTTCGTATGCTCACCCTTGACGGGTCAACAGACGTTCAGTCCGTTCGAACTATTAAGGTCACCAACGGCACTCTAACCGATGACGGCGACGGCGTTGTTACCTTGGATACGGGAGGTGTAGAGACCCTTGAAGCTCTGACCGATGTCACTATCACCAACGCGGCCAATGGTCAGGTGATTAAATACCAAAATGGCATTTGGATAAACGCAGCGGACGGAGGAGCTATCAGCCTCAACGATCTCACCGACGTTATTATCTCCCAACCTTCGACGGGCGAGTTTTTTAGATACGACGGTGACGAATGGGTAAACGATTCAGCAAGCAAGTCTGACGTTGGACTCGGTAACGTAGACAACACGAGCGACGCAAATAAGCCGGTAAGCACGGCCACACAAACGGCGTTGGATTTAAAGGCGGACATTACATCCGTACCGACGGAGTTAGACGATTTAAACGACGTTCAAATTATCGGAACACCGACACTCGGACAAGCTTTGGTATATGGTGCGGGTAAGTGGTTACCGGGTGCAGCGGGTGCGACGGAATTAGGCGACCTAGACGACGTAAACACAACCGGCGCGGGTGTTGGTTCATTGCTCACTTACAACGGTGCATCGTGGGATATATCCGGTTCACAGTTACCGACGGATGATATATACTTCCATCAGCGGTATGAAACCGAATCGGAGGCACTTAGAACAGGAGCGACGGCAACAACAGAACTGTATTTCACGTGTACGGCTCAAGGTAACGGACTAGCGGAAAGCGCGAGCAGCGACACCCCGACAGCGGGCAAGATTATCAGAAGGAAAATCTACTATTCTGACGCAGGGTTCGCAGACCCCGACACGGGCACATGGGTTGAGTTCACACCTGCTCCCGCAGACGACGCGTCTTTTGCTACGGTAAAGGCGGCACTACTTGAAAACCTCAAAGCGAGGACGGGCGGAACTGTACCAATCAGTCTCAAACAGACATGGGAGGAAGTAGCAGCAGCACCCGCGTTCACGGGGTTGTTGAACGAAACATATGGCAGCGGAGCCGAGGCGGCGTATTCAACGCGAAGGCTGAACGGCAATGTAACAGACTGCATGGTGATTCGCAGGGCATCGGATTCCACGACCACAACAATCGGCTTCGACGGTTCGGGAAATATCGACGAGGCAGCTATCAATACCTTCTGCACGGGCACGACGTGCACGGTGTATCAGTGGCTGGACCAATCAGGAAACGGAAATACAGCGACAGCCGCAGCACCTGCAAACGAGCCGACGATTTACACGGGTGGCGCGTTGGTGAAGGAGAATGGGAAGTTGGCGTTGGAGTTTTTTAATGACCGTTTAGACGCTTTATTTAGCTCAAAAACCCTAACCACCCAAAGTAGCTTTTCCGTTGCGAGCATAGTTATAGGTTCGCGCTATGACAGATTATTCACGCAAATGTTAGGGGCAAATACGGACGTACCTTCTTATATTCCGATGGTAAGAAATAATTTAAATAATGTAATTTCTAGCTATGTTGGAAGCTTTGTAAGCCCGCTCACTTTTACTTATGGGACTCCATTTTTATTCAATTCCATACACAGCGGCTCAACTTTAACCAATTACCTAAACGGTAGTTCGGGCGCGTCTGTTAACAATACATTGTCCGAAACGATTGATAGATACGTTATTGGCGCAAGACCTGACGCGATAGACAACGAGTTGAATGGTACTGTGCAAGAGTTAATTATTTACGACTCCGACAAATCAGGCACAGACCAAACATCCATTGAAGAAAACGTTGGCGACTACTTCACCCAAAACACGCCACTCCTCGACACGTACACGGGAGCAGCAGCCGCGTACTCTTTGAGGCTTTTGGATTCGACGTATACGGGTTCAGCTATCCGCGTCCGTAGGTCGTCAGACAACACCGAGCAAGATATAGGATTCAACGTATTCGGTGAACTCGATACGGTTTCGCTTTTGGCTTTCGCAGGTACGGGCGATGCGTTCGTAAAGACTTGGTATGACCAAAGCGGCAACAGCAACGACGCGACGCAGACGGCTACGGGTTCACAACCTCAAATCGTTTCAAGCGGTGCGGTGATAGTGGAAAACGGGAAGCCTGCGGTGGAGTTTGATGGAACGGATGACGCACTTTTAACGGGTGTCGACCTTCTGATTCGAGGCACGTTTTCAGTTGCAACAGCAACAGGAACGGGGTGCGTGTTTGGTTCTGAAACAGGGAATAGCGAATTTCTAAGAAGTCAAAGCAGCACCAGCTATCAATTGCGCAACAATGTCAATCTACCCTTTTCGACTGATACGACAGTGCAATCTTTGGTCTATGCAGCAAACGATTCCACAAGTGAATTGGCAGTTAATGGAGCGACTGCCGTTACCGACGCAACTTTACAAACAGACGCGTTTGATTCGCTTGCATTAGGGCGAAGAAATACAGGCGTATTTTTAAACGGTAACCTTCAGGAGGTTGTGATTTACGAAACGAACAAATCCAGCGTCCGCACAAACATTGAAACCAACATTGCAACCTTCTACGACATAACAATATGAACGGCTATATCATCGTACTCCCTGAAGGCGTTTTGTCAAGCGAGCAACGCGCGGAAAGAATCAGCCGCGAACTATACTGCGTGACCGCACCACTTGCAACACAAGAACCCTATCAACACGATGGGAAGGTGTTCGGCATGGTAAAGCATCCTGACGGGGTGCAGTTCGCTTTACAAGTGGATACCGAATACAACATACCCGTGAGTCCATTGGCTACGTTAGAACGTCTTATTTCGCTTATGACGGAACTTACAGAAATCGAAGTACGTGAATTGTCTTCCTACGTTCTCAACTCGCAATCGTTCCCGTTTGGGGCTATCGTTCCAAGTACGACGACGGTGAGGACATACGAGGAAATGGTCGAGCTAGGTTGGTTTCCTGAAGATCCCGAACTATGAGCGAACTCAATAAAGTCCTTCTAGCGTTCTCCGATGATATCGTCAAGAGCGCAAAGCGTCATCTCGGTGGTCGCAAGATTGGAAAGAATAAGAACTACGGAGTCGCTTCGGGTCAGCTCAAGCGGTCGCTATCCTATAAGATTCGAGTACGTGGAAACGATATCCGAGAAGTCACCTTCGGAGCTAAAGGGAAGGCGGCGAAATACGCTCCTTTCATTCACTTCGGAGTAAACGGAACACAGAAGAACCAGAAGTCACCCTTCACGTATAGGAAGCAACCTCCTTCTTCTGTCTTTGTCAAGTGGATAAAGCAGAAAGGAATCAAGCTCAGAGATGAGAAGGGACGCTTCAAGAAACAAAGCGAGAGCAACATCAAATCCGCAGCGTTTTTAATAGCTCGCTCGGTAAAGAAACGCGGGATCGTTGGTCTTCGGTTCTACGAGAAAGCCTATGCAGCGGTGTCGAAGCGATATGAAGCCAAATTCGGGGATGCCGTAGCTGAGGATATAGCGGGCAAATTGAAAGCAAAACTAGGAAACATTACAATCACGAACTGATGGCTGAATTTAATCAAATCCCGTCGGGTCTATGGAAACCCGCAGGACAGAAGCTCATCTTTGATATGGTTGAGCAAGGCACGGTGACCGATGCGTACCGCTATGTCATTACCGTGCTTGAAAACGCCGTGCAAATTGGAAAGTTTTACATCACTCCTAACGTACTCGACACCGGTGTCTTTGACTTAGGAGAAGTTGTTCGCGGACGGGTAGCGGTAGACCCTCGAAAGTACGGATTGACAAACGTCATCCACTCGCTCAACAACAAGGCTTTCACGAAGTCCAACGGCAATGTAAACAAGTACACGGTTGAGCTTCGATATTGGGACGGCTCTACTGAATCATCTCTTGAGGACTCCGCAAATATTTGGCTGATTGACGGATACGAGCAGATAAGTGCGGGACTAGACCCCTCGTTCGCGGATTATTATGGAACGGCTTCGACAAAGAAGTTTTGGCTGACCGATAGAGAACCTGAGAGCGATATCATTCACATCACAGCGGGTATTGAAGATACGGGGGTTTTGACCTTTATAAATACCGACGATACGGGATCTCTTGTGGAGGATATTCTCATCAATATATACTCAGCGGACGGAACTACAACCGACACGCTTGGGTATACCATAAACCCGACCAACGGAGGATTCACGCCCGGTGCATCCGCGACGACGTATTACTACGGAACGGTGTTGTACGGTTCTTTCTTCCCGGCCTCTCTATTAGCTCTTACAAACGCACTAAACAACATCAGCGGCGGTTGGCTTTATTACGAGGTTATCCCGATGGGGTCATCTTTGCAGAAGGGAAACAAATACCGATTTACAAACAATTGCCGACCCGTTAAAAATGCAGCCGTTCAGCTTGCTTGGGCAAATACACGGGGCGGATGGGATTACCTCCGTTTCGATGGTCGGAAGCTCAAGACGGTAACACGCGAAGAGAAGACATACAGAAAGCAAATCGGAGACTATAGCGCGGCTGGATTCAACTTCGGGGCAACGGATAGAGAAATCACACCGTACCAAGTCGAGGCTAAAGAGATGTATCAACTCAATGGCATTTTGACCTCTGAGGAATACGATCTATTTCAGTATTGTTTCCGTTCAAAAAATATCATGGCACGTATCGATGGCTTTTGGGTTCCCGTGACCTTGAAAGAGTCCTCTCTACAAGTGGAATCCGATACAACGTCGAAGGTTTATATCGCTACAATTAACGTCGAACTCGCACAACTTATCCGATGCTAAGACTCACCCTCGCAGACAACGATATCGAACTGTATCAAAACGAGCCGGTTAACCTCTCGTATCAATTCAGCGACCTCCAAAAAATCAACTCTGCGGCTTCGAGTTTCTCGAAGACTTTCCGTGTACCTCTGACCAAAAAGAATCAGGACTACTTCGGCGCGGTTAACGAGTTTGGTCTTATTACCACTTGGGATCCAAAAATCAAGGTTGAAGCGGAACTTTCGTACAATACGATTCCCGTCATGCGGGGCTTTGCACAAGTTAAGAACGTATACATCCAGAAGGGAAAGTATGCCGACGTTGAGCTCGTGGTATTTGGGGAGACGGCTAACCTCTCGCGGGATATCGGAAATGCTATGCTCACAGATGCGGACTTATCGAGCTATACAGAAACCATAAATTACACCAATGTTTTAGCCACTTGGACGGGTTCGGATTTACCCGTTCGTTTTGGTATCGTTGATAGGGGTCAAAATTGGAGTGGTTCTGATGTTTGGTCAACGACTGCAAACGGAGTTTTTACATATGAAGTCACGGGTTTCCTGCGCGTTAAAGAAATGCTGACGGCCATATTAACGGGCGCCGGATACACCTTCGATTCCACCTTTATTGATAGCGAACGTGATTTGTATCTCATGTGCAACGCGGGAGGTGAAATAAATCAAACAGTAACCGCAGAAGAACAAGCTTTGTTTCATGTGGGATTGGGTTCTAACCTTACCGTGACGGGCACGGGGTGGCAGACAATCACAGCGTTTGTCGAAGGAGGCGCTTTCTTTGATAATGGCAGCAATGTCTCTAGCGGAGTTTTTACAGCTCCGTTCGATGGGTTGTATCAATTTAAGGTCAGGGTCAAGATAGACACCTTGCCAACAAACCATGAGTTTCACATTTCTTTGTTTATCAATGGCCTTGAATACGCTACTGTTTTAGAAGGCGAGCCATCGGAATTACAGACGTTTGCCGGATATATATTATTTACTCCAGGTATACAAATGGATTCAGGAGACACGGCAGACGTCAGGTTTCATTTTCACACGGGGAGCGATACAGCAATTCTTGAAGGCACGGGGTTAATAAGTTTCCCCACAACATCATTTGAGTTATATAATACGGCTTTAGCGGGAACGGCTTGGACAGCAAATGCCAATATGCCCGTTATGAAACAAATCGACTTTGTTTCAGGACTTCAGAAGATGTTTAACCTCGTGTTCATCCCAGACCGAAACAACTCCAAGCACCTCTACATCGAACCGCTTGGGGATTACCTCGCATCGGGAGACAAGATAGATTGGACAAATAAGATTGACCTTTCCAAAGATATCCAAGTCGAGCCGACAACAGACCTGCAAGCGAGGCAATACGAATGGAAAATGTCTGAGGGAAAGGATTTTGTCAACAGCTTAGTTCAAAAGAACGCGGGCAGAGTATATGGGCGGTATAGGGTGGACGATCCTTTGAACGACTTTGCTTCTGGCGATAACACCATAAAAGCACCTTTCGCTCCTTTCGTCACTTCGTTCGTTCCCGATACTGATTTTATCATTCATCGGATGGTAGTTGATACCACAGACCAAGACAAATCAATCAAAGACCCTCGACCCCGTCTTGCTTATTGGAATGGATACAACAATTCGGGTGACTGGTATTACTCAAATCAAGCGCTTTCAAAGTTCCCTGAATTTAGTGAATACAGTGAAGATAGAACAACAATCGGGCTCAATGATAAATCTTTGCTATACGGAACGGAGCGCCCATTCAGAAGCTTGCTAGTTAGCCCATTAAACACGCTGTACTATAAATACTGGAGGCCTTGGGTCAATGAGTTGTATTCTTCCGATGCTCGAAAGCTAACAGCTTACTTCACGCTCACAAGAAGCGAATTAGCCAATGTTGAGTTTTCGGATAAGATATTTATAAAGGACACGTATTGGAGGATTCTATCAATTTCTTATGACGCAACAACTACAGATCTCGTGAAGGTGGAAATGTTAAAAATACTCGGAGATATTCGGGATTGCGTTTGGTTGCCGTATTCAGTAGAGAAAACTGGCCAGCTATCTTTTCAAAACACAACCGGAACAATTTCATCAAGCGTACCTCAAAACTGCTGCGAGAGATACGGATATCAATTTGTTTCACGAAATGGTGGGGTTGATGTTTCGGAATGTTGGCAAAACTCACCGCAATGAGGAATTTAGACAATCACCGTTATATAGGAGAGGCCATTCAATTGCTACAAAACAAAGGGGAGAAGGTTCATGTCCCGCTTTGGTTCAAGGTTCTTGATTGGGTTGTCGCTATTCTCTTTGTTTCCGCTTATCTCTTCGCTGCATTTAAACTCATCCAATGGCTGCTTCTCAAGATATTCTCTTAACGTACAAAACGGACACGGGAGAGGTTACCAAGTCACTTGACGAAATCGTTTCGGGGCTTGAGGGCGTAGATAATAAAATCGAGGAAACTGCCCAAAGCACGAAAAAGGTTGAGGCGGGTTTAAAAGCGACGGGCAAAGCGGGGTCGATTGGGTTCAACGCTATCGGAGGAGCTATCAAAGCGACGGGCATTGGTTTGCTTGTCGGTATTGTAGCCAAACTGATTGAAAAATTCACAGAGAACAAGAAAGTCGCGGAAGCTCTGGAGGTTGTCTTTGCGGGAATTGGTGCGGTTATCAATACGCTTTTTGAAGTTGTTGAGCCGTTGGGAGACGCTTTGATAAATGCCTTCAATAACCCGGTGGAGACGCTGAAGAACTTTGGTAAAATTATCAAGGAGAACATCATCAACCGCTTCGAGGGTATTTTGGAGTTTCTACCTGCTATCGGCAAAGCAATCAGTCTTGTATTCAAAGGTGAATTCGCGGAAGCTGGAAAGGTAGCCGCAGACGCAGCGGGAAAAATGGTTCTTGGAGTTGAGAACGTGACGGATAAAATAGCGGCGGCAGGTGAAGCCATCGGCAAATTTGCAACCGATTTCGTGGATTCTACAAAGACCGCAATCAGCTCTTCGAATGACCTTGTAAAAGCGCAGCAAAGACTTCGGGATCAACAGCGCGACTTGAATGTTGAGTACGCTCAAGCACGGGCAGAGATAGAACAACTCAAACAGAAGAGAGACGACGAAAGACTCTCGATTGAGGAGCGCGTTGAAGCGGCTCAAAGGGCTTCAGATTTAGATCAAGAGTTCGCCGACAAAAGAGAAGCCATTGCCAACCGGGAGGTCGCTTTAGTTCAAAGAGAAATCGAGATGCAAGGCGAGACGGTCGAAAGACTAGACCGACTTGCAGAGGCACGTATTGCAGCGGCTGAAGCTGCGGAGTCAAGTGCGGCTGTGCAGACGGAGTTGATGACCTCTATCATAGGGCTTCAAAATGAGCAGATAGCAAAGCAAGAAGAACTCAACGCGCTTAGTGAGGAGCAAATCAACGATGTTATAAGTCGACAATCCCAAATCGATGAGATAGTTGAGGCGGGTCAAAACAGAGAGATTCAGAAGGTAAAGGATAAGTATCTCGCCCTTCAAGAGGAGGCACGGCTGAACGGTCAAATCTTAGTCGGTGTTGAGGAAGCACAAAGAATAGAACTTGAAGCAATCAATTCAAAGTATGATGATATTGATAAGGCGAATGCAAAAGCCGTCTTTGATGCACGAATTCAAATTGCTGCAAATACACTAGGAGCGTTATCCGCTTTAAACGAGGCGTTTTCGGGTCACTCTGAGAAGCAACGAAAGAAATCATTCCAACGAAACAAAGCTCTTGGACTTGTTTCCGCTATTATCAGCACCGCCGGAGCGGTTGCCGGGGCACTCGACCCCGCAAAAAATGGAGGTCTGGCTGGACTTGCTGCAATACCGGGAGCACTTTTAGCAGGAATAATGGGAGGCGTGCAAATCGCAACCATTGCAAAGAGCCGTTTTAAGAGTGCAGGGTCACCCCCTCCCGCACCGTCAGGAGGTGGAGGAGGAGCCGCAGGGCTACCAACACCAACAGCCCCACAGCTCGACCTCTCCTTCTTAGGAGGTGAAGCTGGGCAGGATGGATTCAGAACGTACGTCATCGCTTCAGAGGTTTCTAACTCTCAGCAAGCCAATCAAAAAATTAACGACCAAGCAGCACTAGTAGGATGAACATAATTGAACTAATAATTGATGAAGAAGCGGAACTCTACGGGGTCGACGCTTTGTCATTAGTAGAACACCCCGCCATTGAGAGCGATTGGGTAGCGATGAAGTCTCAAGAGTTTACTTTCAAAACTCAGGACGAAGAGAAACGCATCGTAATGGGTGCGGCTCTCATTCCCGACAAACCCATCTACCGCAAAACCGACGAAGAGGAGTATTACGTGTACTTCTCCAAGAAGACCGTGCGACGGGCTATGGAGTTATACTTCAAAAACGGCAATCAAGCCAACGCCACCCTTGAGCACGAACACGCTATCAACGGCTTGCACCTTGTCGAGAGTTGGATCGTCGAAGGAGAGCAGGACAAAAGCCGTATTTACGGACTTGATGTCCCGGTCGGCACTTGGATGGTTTCTATGAAGGTAGAGAACGACGCTATTTGGGAAAAGTTTGTGAAGGAGGGCAGCGTCAAAGGCTTCTCGATAGAGGGGTATTTCGCAAACAAGTTTGAACTCTCTCAACAGAAACCCATCACAAGCGATTTAGAGCTTCTTACAGACATCGAAAAGGAACTAGCGATAGATTACCTAAAAAATCGCATTACGAGTAAGGATTGACCCCTTTAAATCGTTATTAATACAAATCCCAGAAGATGAATCTAAAAGAACGCATCTCCGACCTCTTCGAAAAGTACAGCGTAGAACTCGCTGTCGAAGAAAAGGAGGAACAAGTTTCGCTGATGGCTACGGCCGTCTTAGAAAGCGGACAAGAAATCATGACAGACGCAGACGCATTCGCTGTCGGTGTCGCTGTTTTCGTTACTAACGACGAGAACGAACGCATCCCTCTTCCAGATGGAGACTATCAACTCGAAGACGGATCTTTGCTCGTCGTCGCTGAAGGTAATGTCTCTGAGATAAAAGACGCTGAAGCTCCCGCTGAAGAAGTGGTTGAAGAAGAAGTCGAAGAAGTAGAGGCATCTTCTGAGGTGTTGACTCGTGACGCTGTTGCCTCAATGATTGCTGACGCAGTCTCTGAAGCCAAAAAAGAATTCTCTTCTCAGATTGAGGAACGTGACAACAAGATCACCGAACTCAGCAAACAAACCACCAAGACAATCTCTCGTGCTCCCAAAATGGAAGTGGCGCAGCCTGTCGACCTTTCAAAGTTATCAATCACGGAGCGCGTTGCCGCAATCCACAATCAATTCTCAAAATAATGGCTAACGCTAATATTACTCATCCAGGCACTTATGCCGGAGAAGCGGCTCGTCCCTACGTTGCCGCAGCGGTTTTATCCGCTGACACAATTGCGAACGGATATATTTCTGTTCTTGAAAACGTACGCTCGAAAGCGGTTCTTCGAAAGTTTTCCGGTACAGTGCTTGCCGCTGCTACTTGTGAATTTACGGGTTCAGGCTCTTTGACTTTAGGCGAAGCTGTTTTGGCTACTAACTCGCTCCAAGTAAACGAGCAAGTTTGTAATGATGACCTTCGTCAAACTTGGGAGGCAATGCAGATGCGAGGACAATCCTCAGCAGCTCCTGCTGACTTTACCACATACGTCGCTCAATACGTAGCTGCGAAAGTTGCTGAAGGTGTAGAGCATAACATTTGGGCGGGTAACTTCGTGAACGATACCGCAGCGACTCCAGCATACGCGAGCTTTAACGGAATTTTGAAGAACATCGTAGACGGCGCACCCGACCGTGAGACTGTGGACACTTTACCTCTGGCCGCTGCAACCGTTGGTTCTACCTCAACCGGTATTCTTGACGCTTTAGCACTTATCACCGGAGGCGGAGAAGGCGCACCTTCAACGATTGCCGGAGATGCAAACACAAAGATTTTCATGAGCCGCGGTTCTGCTCAGTTGTACTATCAAGCTTTGGCTGCTACATACGACCTGCCTTTCTTGAATGACGGTTTGGTTGCTCGTTATGCAGGCTACGATATCATTACCCCGGGCGGATTCCCTGATAATGCGTTGCTCATTTCCAAGATTGACAACTTGTACTTCGGTACGGACTTGTTGACGGATCACATCCAAGCTTCTGTTTTGGATTTGACGGGTGTAACGGGAGACGATGTGACTCGTGTGATCATAAAGTTCTCAGGCGGTACTCAAATCGTTGACTTGGACGGTTTAGCTGTATGGCGACAAGAGTTTACGACACCCTAATTAATCGGGGAGGGGCTTAAATCCCTCCCCTTAATTCCTCTATCATATGGCTTGTACATTAACAATCAACGGCAGGGCGTTTCCCTGCAAAGACAAAATAGGAGGAATCAAGCGCGTTTGGATTAAGCAATTCGACGCGACTGATTGGGGGACTATTACGGCGGGTGTAGTTGCTGCGGGAACTGCGATCACCGTCTTCGGTTTCGAACTCACAAAGAACTCAGGTTCATTTCAACAAGCGGTAACCGCTTCAGTGGAGAACGGAGTTGTTTTCTATTCTCAAGTTCTTGAGATGACTCTGCCAAACCTCATTGCAGCGGACAACGTAGAAGTTGCCGATTTGCTCAAGGGGCGTTTGACAATCATCGTTCAAGATGTCAATGACAATTACTTTGCGATGGGTAACACTCAAGGAGCTGAAGCCTCTGGAGGTACTATCGGAACGGGAACAGCAAAAGGAGACCTCAACGGCTATCAATTGCAGTTCACCGCAGAAGAAGCTATCCCTGCTCCGTTTGTTGCATCTGACGACGCGAATATTACGTTTACGGCAGGAGTTACTCCTTGATTCTGTTTTTTTGGTTAGGTTCAAAGGAGGGGGAGGGCATTACGTCCTCCCTCTTTTAGTTTAAAACGATATGATACATCTCAATCCCAACTCAGCCACCGAGCAGACTATTTATCTCACTCTTCAGGAGATGAAGAAAGACTTCGATACGTTCGCCAATTATCTCGTACTTTTCCAGAGCATGGCAAGCCGCGAAGATTACTATTTCATTGGAGATGTCTCAACAGACAATCCGAGGTACACCGCGCTCTCTATTTTCACTAACGTCGACGATCCTTTGAACGGGGATATCTTACTAGAGGAAACGGGTCAATACTTCTATAAAGTTTGGGGGCAGAACTCTACCACTAACTTAGACCCAACCGACACAACTGTTGTCGCACTCATCGAAGAAGGGACTCTCGATGTAACGGGAGCAGTTGGATACAACATCCCAACTATCGACGTTCCCGATAACGTTATTTACTATCAGTAATGGACATACTAAAACTCAGCCAATATCAGGAGAGGAGTTACGCGGAAAGCGCAAACTCTAAAGGCTTCGTGAACTACGGGGACGATAACCTCTTCCCGCAGTACCTCATTGACCTCTTTCACTCTTCGTCCACTCATAACGCTTTGACGACTACCATTGCAACGATGGTTTTCGGAGAGGGTTTTGATGCTACGACTTTGGACGGTCGTTTGGCCTTTGACCAATGGAATCTAAACGATGAACTTCGCAAGGCTTGCGTTGACTTTCAAATTCAAGGCGGTTTCGCTTTGGAGGTGAATTGGTCACTCGATAGGACGACAATCGCAAACGTCTCGCACCTTCCTTTTGAGAATATCCGTTCGGGCTTTGTAAACGAAGACGAGAAGGTGGACTACTACTACTACTCAAAAGACTGGAGCAGTAAACGCGCTGAGGTAGATGAAATTTGCACCTTCGACCCTGAAAGGAAAATTGACCACCCTACTCAAATTCTGTATGTGAAGCCGTTCTCTCCCGGTTCTTTCTACTATCCCAAGCCATGCTACACGGGTTCGATTGACTATATCGAGCTTGATAAGGAGATCGGAAAGTATCACATCAACAACATCAAGAACGGGATGTCCCCGTCTTTCTCTATCCACTTTAAGAACGGTATCCCCCCACAAGAGGAGAGAAACCGTATCCGAATGGATATAGAGCGACAGATGTCCGGGGCAAGCAACGCGGGGAAGTTTATCGTGACGTATTCCGACGATCCCGAAAGGAAGCCAGACTTTGAGCCGTTCCAATTGTCCGATGCTCACAATCAATACCAATTCCTCTCTGAAGAGGTAACCGGAAAGATTATGGTAGGACACCGAGTCACCAACCCGCAGATGTTCGGGGTTGCTGTACCGGGTAAATTGGGAGGGGGTGGAGAGCTTGCAGAATCTGCTGAGCTATTCAATCAAAACGTAGTAAGACCAAACCGACGGATAATCGAGGAGACCGTTCAAACGCTTTTACGGGCTGCGGGCTTGGATTCCGCAGTTCTTGAGTTGAGCAGTCAAGAGGATGAAGTCAACCTCGATGCCTCGTGGGAACACCTCGACGCATTAGGAGAGGATATAAGCGATGAATGGGAACTAATAGACGAAAGCCCCGTTGATTATGAAACGGAGGCCGTTAAGGACGCTCTATGGGCGTTTGCAAGCGTTCCCTCGTCCAATCCCAACGGCAAGAGCGAGCAGGACACCGAAATTATAAAGGTTCGGTACGTGTATTCTCCCAAATCGGTGCAAGATGACTCACGCTCTTTCTGTAAGAAGATGGTTGCAGCGAGTAAAGTCTACCGAAAAGAAGACATAGAAGCGGCATCTCTTAGAGCAGTTAATCCTGGGCTAGGTCGCTCAGGCTCAGACACTTACGATTTATTTTTGTGGAAAGGCGGCGCTAGATGTCACCATTTTTGGTCTCGTCAAACGTACCTGAAGAAGACAAATAAGAAGATATCAGTCAACCAAGCGAAGAAACTGATACGAGAAGCGGGGGTTGATGCTAAAAGATTGCCCACAAACTCGCCCAAAGTCGCACAACGTCCCATCGATATGCCCAATGAAGGCTTCGTAAATCCCCGATAATGGCACTACAAGCAGAAGTTCTCTTCGTGAATCCCGATTATATCAAGCGGATCACCAATATCAACGCGAGTGTAGAAGACTCTTACCTCGTTCCGTCCGTTATTTTGGCTCAAGACAAGTATATCCAGCTCTATTTGGGGACGGATTTACTCGAAAAGCTGAAGACAGAGGTCACTCAAGTAGGCGGGCCTACCGGAAATTACGCTCTTTTACTCGATAACTACGTCCGAAAGGCCACGCTTTGGTGGACTATGGTTGACCTTATGCCGTCGCTGTACGTAAAGATTGACAACGGGGGACTCGCCATCCGAGTATCTGAGGATACAACGGGTATCTCTCCCGATGATTTACACCGAGAGACAGAACGCGCACGAACCAACGCTCAGTTCTACACGTTCCGACTGTACAAATACCTCTGTAACAACTCCTCACTCTTCCCAGAGTATTCATCGAATACGGGAGCTGATATGCTTCCCCAACCGGCG
>Ga0209533_1001380_pt1 | contig 22681 bp, 28 predicted proteins | sample COG_04_FD_184748 | JGI IMG/M metagenome (GOLD analysis project Ga0209533, IMG submission 184748) | Pelagic Microbial community sample from North Sea - COGITO 998_met_04 (SPAdes) (version 2) | ecosystem: Environmental > Aquatic > Marine > Neritic zone/Coastal water | place: Helgoland, sampling...
GCGGTGTAGGTCAGGGTGTAGGTTCCGATGGTGTTCGTGTCCACTGTTCCGGTCGTTGTCACAGTTTCCCCTCCATCTGATGTCGCCCCGGCATCCGTGTACATCGTGCCCTTCTCGTGGGTCACTTCCCACCCGCCGTTCAGCGTGATCACGGGGGCCGTCGTGTCCGGTAATGCGACTAGTCCATTATTAACTATGAATGTTTTGACCTGAGCAGCAAATAATGCATTGGCTGCAGTTGATAGAGACATATCATCAAAATAAAAGTAAGAATCACCACTACCCAAGTTACCAGGGAACTTGGCATCTGTGGTGTTACCCCCTTGTCTAGAAAAGTTATTGAGCTGTGTTGTTGTCCATGAGAAGGCATCCATAATTGCTACTCCTGGACTGTGTTGATTGTGTTGATTGAATGTGTTCAAAAGTGTATTATTGTACATTTGTGCCGTGAGACGTACCGCGCCCTCAGTGTTAAGGTCATAACGTGGATTGTGACCAATGTCAAACATGCTAAGTATTACTACAGCCCCTGCACCAGCATTTATTAATTGTGCAGCCAGGCTAACGATGTTTTCAGCCGCAAAAGTGATGGATCTGCCATCACCAGTTGCATTAATGAAATTGCTTATTTCATTAATGCCACCCTCAATAGTACACAGAGTGTTACTGTCTACAGTGTTTGTTGCAAGATAGGAATCGACTTGCTCTTGGACGCTTTTTGAAATCGTACTATAACGAGTAGTAACACCTGCAGTAACCCATCCATAAGCCGTTCCGCCGCTTAAAGAAGCTGTATGATCCCCTAGACCAAGTAATTGTGATAAGTAACTTGTCCATACCGGACCATCAGATTTAACGCCAGCATACGGCGCTGACAAAGCACCTCCTGATGCTGCATGAAAGTTACCAGAATCAGAAAAATCGCAACCAAAAGATACCAATTTCGTGACCGTGATGGGCATGTTGTGTGTGGAAAAATAAAAACAAAGTTTGGGTTTTTGTTGTATTATATGGAATAGAAAATAAGTGGTCGTACTAATTTTTTATTTTTACAAAAGTCGCAAATGTCGCGCTTTGATTTTTTTGCGATTGCTGGGCAGCCGATGTGGCGGCGGTGGCGGCTTGCGACTGTGTATCTTGTGCAAACCCCGCTGGTCGTAGTTGATTGTCAACTCCTCTCCCGCGACGACGGCGTGAGTCGTGACGTAAGTCGTCGTGTCGGGGTCGTAACGGGTGTTGGGTGTGTCGTGGTGCGTCAAAAACACCTCCATGTTTATGTCGTGCATGCCTCGCAGGGGTACGGTGACAGTGCCGTCGGTCGTCGTCCAGCAACTGGTTTTGATCCACTCCGCAAACTCCACCGGCAACTGTTCTAGTCTCTCGAGCGACAAGCCGATCGACTGGGGGCGGGGAAACCTAAGAATCGCGTTTTCAGGAAGTTCGCGGTGCACGAACACCCCGATGCCTCTATGTGAGCGCGAAGAGGGTCTGAGAACGCACAGAGAGCAGTTCAACCCAATTTGAAACATCTTCGCCACCTGGATTGCTTTGGCCTCCTTGTCGTTGACGTCTTTTTCACTGCCCTCACTTATGACAGTTTTATCCTCCTCAGCCACGTTTTCGGCCACGTCTTTGGGCACGTCTTTGGGCACGTCTTCGGCCACGTCTTCAGCCACGTCTTCGGCCACGTCTTCGGCCACGTCTTCGGTCACGTCTTCGGCCACGTCTTCGGCCACGTCTTCGGCCACGTCGTCGGCCACCACGTCAGCGTCGGTACTCTGATTGAAAGTGGAGTCGGACATTGTTTTTTTTCTGTTTTTGACACACAAAAAGAAAAAAAATTGATCCCTCCGCCAACATTATATTTAGTATATTTATACATCAAAATGGTAAAGTTTTGAAGTTCGACTGCGTTCGACCAAACCGACCTTCGTGACCGGATTCTCGGCCGCGCACGAGGTCACGGGGGCGACAGTTACACTCGGACGGAAATGGTTCGGACACAACGGCAACGCTGTTGGCATCATCTCTCAATTGCCCGTGCGTTATCTACACCGATGTCGATGAAGTCTACACCACCGACCCACGAAAGTCTTCTGACGCCGACCTGATTTAAACCATCTACTGTCGGTAAAGCCAGGGCGGCGATCGCGGAATCGGGTGCGTCCGTGCTTCACTCGCCATGTCTTCGGTACGTCTCTGCGTAGCACGGGGTATGAGTGCGCAACTTAACGGCAAGTCCAATGGGGCTTTGATTTCGAGGTGAATGCGTCGAAAAGGGACGGGAAAAAAAAATAAGTTTTCCAAACTAAAATGTCGTCACCATCTTACCACCACATCACACACAGAAAGTACGAAATTATGGCGAAGTATGCGGCGCGGCTGCCGATGAGGGATGTGCGAAACATTTTTCAACACCTTCGACTTGGAAAGGAAAGACTGGGCGACGAAGGTTTTGAGAACGTCCTCCTGCCTCGTTACGGTCTGACCGCAGGAGAGTTTTCCACCTTTTACATTTTAAACGGCAACAAGAAAAAAGCAAAAAAGTAGAAGTGCCGATGACCAAACCAGGATGTTGGCTGATGCTCATCGTCGCCGCCACCGTTTCAAGGGTCGTGAATGCCGGAGTGTTCTTCGTCACGATGCCACTGCCCTCCGGGTTGGTCTCTACGCACATCGACAACACTGTGCTTCGAGTGGGTGACGTTTCGGTGGATCTACCTCATACCGTGGTGGGTGTGCCCGCCGTCACGAAAACTCGGGGCACGTTGGTGTTTGCCTTCGAGACGACCGACGAGTTGAACGTGGTTCAAATTTGATAAAAAAAAAAATTAAAAAATCAAATGAAAATGCGATGGCGACTCCAGTCATCTGGATCGAGCCAAAACTCAACGGTGACATGCGTTTTGATTTGAAATGCACCACCGCGACGACGACCGACGACGGTGAGAATTGGGTAGTGGTCGACCCTGAATCAAGCGAAAGCGACCAGACCTCAAAGACTTTTGAGTTTGAACGGCGCAAATCGACTTATTCCAAGTATCGGCACCGCCTTCTGTTGTTGGAAATGAGTGTGTTCAAACAGCCGAAAAACATGAAGGACACGTGTCGTTTCATCCCGTCGCTCCCAGTTCCGTTCGACACGACACTGGTATACGGTCCGGTTGTTTTCGTGCTACTAGATCGCCACGAAATACCGCTGGCGCTGGACAAAAACACGTTTCAAACTCATTGGTCTGCGTTGGTGGAGTCTCCCGCGAATTTGGGCTTCAAGTACGACAACCGCAGCGGTGGCAACTCCCCGCTGTCAAAGTGGTTGGGTAAGCAAATGCAAACCACCTACACCTCGAACAGACCAGCCACGTGGATGATCGAAGAGGATGAGGAGTCGGACGAGGGAGATTGATTGACGTTCACCATTTGACGTTCACCATTTGAAAAAAAAAAATAAACTATTTCAAGAGAAAAGTAAAACAACAGCAGACACAGGATGAACAATGTAAAACATGGGTCAATGCTGGACAACCAAAGGGGGTGCAGCCAAAAATTTCAGGATCCAGCGCAACGCTTTCTGGCGGTGCAACTGGCCAACGCCGACATCTCCCCTCGGTCGTCGAGTCCGGCGTTTCGCGTGCTCGGGGCGTTCGGATTGAGGGAGGAAGCACTCCTCCACATCAAACGAGTGAACAACACAACCGCCCAGTACACCAGCATCATTTGTGAAACACACAACTTTTTTGTTGTAATCAACAACTATGCCAACGCCACACCGGAGTATCAACAGCAACACTCGCAGGCGTTGCTGGAACGCGACGCCGTTCGTAAACAATCCGCGGACGCCGAATTTGCGCGGCGCCGGCTGTCGTCGGTTGGAAAGCAGGTGGTCACCAAGAATCCCAAGCCGCCTGAGAAGTCGCTCGAGGAGCCGCTCGAGGAGCCGCTCGAGGAGCCGCCCGAGGAAAAAAGTAACGTTGGCACGGACGGTGCGATCATGCAAAACCTCATGGTGCCGAACCAAAATTTTGCTGTGGTTTCGTTTTTGAACCACAACTTAGAGCCGTGCGTACAGATTCACGGTGTCTGCACCGCTGTTGACACAGCAGAACAGTTTACAAGGAGTGTGGTTGCTCATCGAGTCAAAGACCAAAACATTGTGACCGTTGACATGTACCAATGGATTCATCCGACCGCTTTTTTTAAGCACAAGAGTGACATTCCGACCACTTACCGAGATTCAGCACAGAACGACATCATGATCGCGGAAGAAGAGCGGGAGGCGCACATTTGTAATTTCAAAGAGACCGAAACTCTTTACAACATCACAGACCTTCCGGTCGACTTGTTGTGATCTTAGGAAAAAATAAAAATGTTTTGTTTTGACAAAAAAGATACCTGTACGTATTTTAAGGCACTTATATATAGAAAAAATTACACGCTCTGATGCTTGGAGGCAGGGCACTGCCTGTCGGATGGTCGGAAATCCAGGCCGGCGCGTCTCGCATCGCGGACTCCCCGTTTGCGGTGTCAAAGACCCCGTTAAATCTCTCGTTGTACCCAAGCTCTACGTACGGCACGGACCGTTTCGTTCGAGACATTCGACACCTGAACGCCGGTCTGGTCATCGACCTGACGATGTCGAACCGGTACTATTCACGAAAACGTGTTGCGCGTGACGCTGGGGTGCCGGTTCGTAAATTGCGCCTGAAAGGACACTCCGTGCCGACCCGCCGCGAGTGCCGCTACTTTGCCCATGTGGTCAACGTTTTTTTTCGTCGAAATCCACATCGAACCGTGGTTGTCCATTGCACGCACGGGATTAACCGCACAGGATTTATGATTTGTTTTTATTTATGTCGTCACTTGCAGTGGGATGTGGAGACAGCAATGGAGACGTTCGCCAACTCCCGTGCCCCGATCCAGCATCCAGCTTACCGAAACGCACTGATCGGGATGTTTGCAGACGGTCGCGCGGAGAGCATTGACGCGGCTCCTCGGCAGGATTGACCCCCGCGTCTGTGTCTGGGCAATGCCGGTACACGTGACCTGTTTTTTGGCACCCCAGCAGCGTGACTTTTTTTGAGACCTCGTCAATGTGCACCCTGACGCAGCGCTTGAGCCACGGCTCCCGCAACTCCAAGGCACCGTGAGCGAACAGGCAATGGTTGGAACCGAAGCCGGTCATCGAGAGCGCGCAGTACCCATTACTGTGATACTTACACCTCCGAGTCTTGTACCGCATGCACTGACTAATGGTGTGCGTTGTCTCACCGCACCGAAGACACACCATCGGGTCGTCACCGTTGTCGCCACCCCACCCCAACTGCCACATTTCGTGAACGTTATGGCTCGGTTTCCAAAAGTCCTCCACACCACAGTGTTCTTTGAAGGAGTTCATTTTTACATTTAAACGTGTTAAATTATATTTTTTATACAAAACAACACACAACGTATCAGAGACGAAGGTTGGTTGTATTTTAATCTTTGTATTGGATGCGTACTACACTACCTGTACCGATACATGTATGTATGTACAGCTGTACTTTTATTTACTTATTTAGACTACTTTGGGCAGAGCCTTGTACCTTGCCTTCGCCATCGCCAGCTCCTGCTCGCCGACATCTTTTCTTGACTTCAGGTCGAGGTAGAGACGCTTCACCTCTTTACGCGTCGGTGCCGGCCCCGCACGCTCCCTGTTTTTTTTTTTTTTTTTTTTTTTTTTCTTTTTCTTCTTCTCGTTTTCAAAGTTCAAGTAGTCCGAGGCGGCCGCCCCCTTGGCGGTGTTCGCGTGCAGGTAGGTCGACGTTGTCGAGGCATTTGCGTGCCCCATTTGTTCGGAGATCGTTTTCAGGTCGCACCCGGCCTGCCCGGCGTGGGTGGCGAAGGCGTGGCGAAGCCAGTGCGGCGTGATGTTGCAGCCGTGCTTCTTGTCCAACCCCGTGGCCCTGCCCAACGCAACGATATGGTTGTACACCGTGTCGTCGCAAATGTGTTCGCCGTTTTTGCGACCCGGGAACAACCACTGGTGGGCGTCGTCCCTCTTCTTCGCCCGTTCCAAAAAATGCCGCATGGGGCCGCTCGCGTCGATCCCTAACGGCACGGTTCTCAACTTGTCGCCCTTGCCTCTGAAGCACAGACTAACCGACCCGTCTTTGCGCACCGTACACTCCGAGGCCCGAAGCTTCGCAGCCTCAAACCGCCGCTGCCCCGCCGCGTAGGTGCACACGAAGATGGCCAAGTACATCGGATCGAGCTTCTTTGCCGCCTCGTACATGAGCCGGCACTCGTTTCGAGTCAGCGTTCGCTCCTTGCCCTTTCTGGACTCCTTCTTGGGTTTTAGCGACCCGAGTGCTCGGGCTCGGTTCTTGGCCACGTGCTCCTCCTGAAACAAAAACTCCCAAAACACCACGACGAAACCAATTCGGTCGCGCGCCACGTTGTCCGTCGACGACTGCTCGCGCGCCTGCATGGCGATCTCCTTGAGTTGCCGCGTGGTGATGCCGTCCGGCTCCGTGAGAAACATGTCATGCTGTTTCAGAGCGGACACAAGAAACTCAAAGTGTCGCTTGTACTTGCGGATAGTCGTGGGCTGCTTACCGAACACCATGTCGTCAAAGTGCTCCCGCCACGGCGTGGCTCGGGGAATGTTGGCTGACCCTGCGTTTTCCATTGTTGGGAAAGAAGACGTTTCTCAAAAGTTCTCAACTGGACAAACTGTGGACAAGCTGTGGAACGTTCTTTTAATACGCTTCTGTATATTTAAACTCAACAATTCTCTCAGTCAGTGCCTGTTCTTCTGCCTATAAGTTGTAACCGGAGAGATAAAACAAACGTATATTTTAGCCAGAGAGACCTCAATTTGATCAATGAACTCACTGAATAAAATTAATTAATCTTAAACCAGGATTGTATACTTTTTGCCGTAACAATTTTTCAGGGCGTTGTCATCTCATGCTCGTCGCAAAAAAAAAAAAAAATTATGCAAAGTGAAAAATTTTCGCAACCTGTATTGAACAACAATCTCCAAGAAAATAAAGTGTGCAAAAAGTATACAATCCTGGATTCATTTAATTTATTATAATATTTCCTCGAGATTTCTCAGGTCCCTTTGGTAGTAAAATTTTTTTGATACAGTATTCCAAAATTCATTTCCTTGGTCTACATACCAGGAACCTAAAAACTCTCGAGGACAACACTACCGTAAATCACATTTTTGATAAAACCAGGGAGCGGAAAAACAAGAAGAAAAAAAAACTGCAATGCATCAGCAGTCGCAGTCATGGACATGGGGATTTAATGGGCTTGTCCTAAAACCGTCAGTGCAAGACATTGCTAACGGGTGTGAAGTGACTCGGCTGCAGCGTAAAAATCGAGAGTTGGCGCAGACGGCTTCTTCCACAGCCACTGCCCTTCTAGAGCTAGAGGAGAAACACAGCAAGCTGCAATTGAAATTGGTTGCGTTGCAAAAAAAAGTGCAAAAATTAAAGATTCGGAGAAGTGAAGAGTTAAAAATAAACGTCAATTTTTTGAAAGAATTGAAGACAATGGTGCTGCAGAATAACAAACTGATGTGTGAAAACAAAGCACTTGTAGAAACCAACGCGGAATCGCGTGGTGCAAAAAAACACCTGATCCAAAAGTTGAAGCGTGGATTTAAAAAAAGAAAAAAGTTATATTCAAAGAAGTCGAAAAAATACATTCAGCTCCAAGAATACGACACCACGGATACCAAAGTCTTTGACAATAACGTAGGAAAGTGTAGCAAAAGAGGCAAATGAAGGCAACTGAAGCAAATAAAGAACAAGAACACTTTAAAAAGCACAATGTACATCTTCAATTGTACTGCTATGTGCAAATGTGTGAATCACATATTTTCTTTTATACAGACCACATGTAGGCAGTTGAAAGCCATCGAAACAATGAATCCTTATGATCGACTAGTAGCTAGTAAGCTAGTAACAGGGACCCAAAACTTAAAATAAAATTTTTGTTTAATAAACATAATCAGTGCAAAACCAGGTATATCTCCAATGTCCACAAACACGGTGCAATTGAGAAAACGCAGTGACGGATCTTGCCATGTTGAAATGGAAAATATTTGTGGTGTTCTCGGGGTCCGGCATCTGGCGCTGAATCTTTGCATCGAACAATACCACGACTGCGAGGGTGGAGGCCGCGGTCGATACTCCACCATGAAAGAAGTCGATGGCGCGGTCGATTTGGAGAGAGTGCTTCTGTTTTTCCAGTGGGCACAGAAATATTTTGACTGGGATTTGAAGTCGTTGATACGTCAACTGAAGAAGCACTCGCGCTCGGGGCGTCGATTGAGTCGCGCAGTGCGGTACGAATTGGCCTACTGTCAGCAGTATCGATGTGCCACTTGCGAAGTCTTGCTGCCACCAAACTTTGAGGTCGATCACATTGTGGAGCTGTGCGACGGTGGCCTGGACGTGGCTGAGAATTTGCAGTGCCTATGTGCCAATTGCCACTCGAAAAAAACCCGATTGGCTCGATTGGCTCGAGACCAAATGTTTCACACATACTCCAAGCATCGACTGGCCGAAAAAGCTATCGACACAACTTGGTGCAAAGAAACGCAGAAGCAACCAAAGCAACAAAGCGTCAAGGCATCCTTCGATGTAAACACCGCTCATGTCCACCAAGTCAAGGGGGATAACGTGTTTTGTAGTTTTTTCCGAAGGACACAGACAAAGTGCACTACAGCACCACTAATTTCCTTTGACATAGATAAAACCGACGGCCACAACAACAAAAATATCGATGGGAAACTGCTGGCAACGTAAAAAGTGTAAAAACAAATATACCCGCCTCACCACGTCACTCATCGCCCACGTTCCGACGATGACCGACGAGTGTCCGATTTGCTTGGATGTGTGCCACTACTCACAAAAAACATGGATCATAACAAAGTGCTCACACGTGTTTCATCGAAAGTGTTTGGCAATGTGGCAGGTTGCCGAAACGAAACAAAAAAAGAATCAACATAACTGCCCCAGCTGCAACCAGGTGATCTGAAAAACCAGGAGGAATTCAGAAAGAGGTTATTTTTTTTGAGGTTTGGGAATTATAGAATTATAGATCTATCGATAGTATGAATTTCAGTATGAATTTCAGTATGAATTTCAGTTTTCAGTGTGATTGCTGCCAGACATACACTCGACCCACCAAAATACTGGCCTCAAAATGCGAATTGTGCAAGAGTTTAAGTTCCAAATGCATGTTGTGGACGTGCTCGGACTGCGACAACCTCGAAGTCACGGTGTGCGAAAAGTGTTGGCCACTGCCTTGCCATGACAAACTTCCCGCGTTCGTGGTCTGCTCGGATTGTGGGGGTACGTTTGAGCAACAGAGAGGAGTCTCGTGCAAGTGGTGCTCGACGGTTCGGACCAAGCAATGGGCGTGTGCGTGCTCAAATGCTTGCAACACCTGCATAATGTCGGGACGCTGCGAGGTGGATATGTCTGTGCCGGTGTTTTCGTACTTTAGAACCAAAGAAAAATTGCAGGTTGTGTTTGAGGCGACCATTGTGAAACGTCGAGGGAAAAAAATTCATTTGAACTGGAGCGACGACACCGACACGCAGTGGTCGCTGAGTCGAGTGTGCAAGAACCACACCATTTGGAGTCTCGTCGCACAACTGCAGCCCGGGATTTCGGTCGCGCTTTTGGACGACAACCGTGCGGTGTGGATTGGCAAAATTTTGGAGCGGCGAGAGACGGCCAGCGTCCCGCGGATCACAGTAAGGTACTCGGACCACGACGAGGACATCGACATCAATGACATTTCCCGCATCGTCGCCGTATGGGGGGTTGAGGGAGTTGAGGACGGTGAGGAGGATCTGCGTGGCGGTGAGACCAAGTGCTGCGATGAATTTATGTGCCCAATCAGTCACGAACGAATGACAGACCCGGTGGTGACGCCCATGGGCCACTCTTTCGATAAAAAAAATATAGAGAAGTGGTTGAAAAATCACCGCACCTGTCCCCTGACTCGGAAGGCGTTACAGTTGAGTGACCTGTACCCAAACCGTGCACTGCTAGCTGCCCTTGAAGACAAAAATAAAAAAAAAAACACACCAAGCACAACAATCGATCAGAAGTTCGGTCTGCACGTCTACCGGGGCGAATATACCCAAGCCAGCGCGCTGATCGACGCGTTCGACCTTGGCGACGAAATCGAAGAGGTTTGTTGGATGCAGATCTACACCGTGAAGAAACTTTCCGTGCCGCAGACCAGCGCCGCGATCAAACGTCTGTTTCAAAGAATCGCGGATGTCAAGAAATGTCTGGTCGACCGCATTCGGGGCAAGCATGCGGCTCAGGAAAAACTGAACTGCGTGATGCGGGAGCTGGACAGCGCACACAAGAGAACTCAAAAAGAATTGAACGAGGCAGCGGCCATTTTCGACAGCGAAACAAAGATTTTGCTCCAGCTCCAAGAAAGTGTGGCGAACCAGCAGTCGTTGCTGTGCACATGCCGGAATGCGATGCAAGATTTTGAGACAAGCATATCAGAACAGGCGAACAGGCGTGGGGAGTTCGAGCAAGAGATTGCTGCGCTGAATCTCGCCCAGTGCGAAGTTTTGCACCAACGTTTTTCTGAGCAGTGGCAAAAAATTGTAGAAGAAGAGTGAAAAAACTGAAATGATTATTTGACTGTTTTATTGTTACTTGTTAATCATCGTGTGTTCGATTGTGAACTGCAAATTGTGAAATTTATCGTTTAAATACTTTTGAAAGTCTGCCGCCACCTCATCAAACTCCCGATGCTGCTTGGCGTCGACGTCACATCGCATCGTACGAATCGCCTCCACAATGTTGGAGATCAACGTGGCGGCAACGCGAATGGACCCGAAGGAGATGCTGTTGCCCTTGTCCACGTCCCGACAGAACAGCACAAAGATACACGAGTGCTGCAGGAGATCGAGGTTGTCGCGGCGAAATAGACCGAAGCGATCGCACAGATTTGACAGGGTGGGGTCCGCGTTCAACGCATCGGTCTCGGCGGTGCTGAGACCACTGAACTTGATTTGGTTCCTTTTCGTCATGCTGCGGTACCCGCCATATGCGATGCCCGCCACGATTCCGGCCCCAGCGAGTTGCAAAAAAGTCGTACGACTCTGACTCATATGCTTTTGTCCTTGTTTCTTTATTTTTTTATTCTGGTCGAAATTCGAACTTTTGACAGCGTGACCACCAAGGGACAGAAAATTGTTTACTTTACTTTACTCCTGCCGCAAACTCGTCGAGGCGGCGGTCAAGCACGCGAAACGCTCGCCGCACCACTTCGACCGCGTCGACGGTGCCGGTCGTTTCAATGGTAAAAATAACATGGTCGTCGTCGTAGGAGACATCGACCGCGTCGCGCAGCGACGGAGGCACGTCGATGTCAAAGTAGTAGCTGCGTTCGTCGAGAACCTCGGCGAAGCCTTCGGTCGACACCGCAAAGACTTTCGGCAGCCGGTTTGCCAAGTCCCTCGCTTCGTCGCCTGACACTGCACGTCTCAGACGCACGCGCGGCACGAACCGGTAGGTGCAGGTAGAGACGGGGGAGAAACGCGCGTTGTTCTTGCCGATGCCCAGCACCGCGAAGGCTCGTAGCCGCAGGAACTGACCCCGACTCAACTTGGTAATCAGCACGTCGTCGTACAGCATCGGGGACGAGCCATCACCCTTCCACTGGAGAGCACCGGAAAGCACTTCGACGACGTCGTCCCCGATGCATTCGACGTCCAGTTCAAACGTTCCAACAGTTCCGACAGCTCCCGTCGCGGCGCTGTCGACCGTCGCGAGAGGGCACAGGCCAATGCGAAGCTCCAACTCCTCGGCCCTCGTCAACCCGCTGTTATCTTCGACGTCGATGCGATTGATGGCGAGCACCGGAACTTCGCTGAGTATAGTTCGGCGCAGGGCGTTGACGATCGAGATGTCGAAGCCTCGGCACTCGAACCGCAGTGAGTCGCCGTCCCGTTCCAATATTCGCAACATTTGCTTTTTCCTGGTTTTTTGGACTCACTTATTTTTTTCTTTTTTTCTTGCGACCTGTCTTTCAGTTGTGGACGGCCCCGCACTGCGCACGGTAGGAATCCATGACGCCGGGCCGATTGAATATTGTCTGCAGCGTGAAGTTCTGCTCGTCAATGTCGTGCACCTTTGCGACGAGCTCGAAGTGCGACTTCTTGATCCAGAGAATTATGATCGTGTCGCCGTCGTTGTGTACGCCGCAATACATCTGCGGCCCGCGCTTGTCGTCGTCCACGAACACGATGTTTTTTCCCAAAACTTCCGAGGCCCACATGATCATTTCCTGGTCCGCCCATGTTTTGGGGTCCATCAGTTTCCTGCTCAAGTCTTCCTGCTTTGGACAGACGTTCCGCCGTACACACAGCGATTCCAGCATGTTGTCCTTGTTGCTTTGGGCGGCAAACTCTTGTCGGTACTTGTGGGCGATAAGCTTCTTCTCACTCTGGTTCAATCTGATGTACCCGTCTTTGTTGATGGCGTAACACACAGAGTGGAAAAAACACGACCCGTCTCCGATCGTCCCGACACGAGCGTACGTACCCTCGTCGAGGTCCACGTTTCCGCGGAGCAGTGTCTGCATATCATCGTCTAGTTTTACGACGTCGTCGACCTTGGCCGGCTCGAGCATCGGCATGGAGGATGTGAGTGGGGTAAAGAGGGTTTTTTTTCGCTTTTACTTTTATGCACTTGAAAAAAAATAATATTGATAAATTTTTGACTTTTTCCACAGTCAGCGGGTGTACAAGTACAGGTAGGCGCATTTCGCTCGCTGCTCGACCTCGTGTAGATCGCTCCGCCGCACGGAGGCGTCGTTACAGCAGTACCACGATGTGCCCTCCCGGTGCCGCACAAAACCGACGTAGTGTCCGCCGCCCGGGTTTCCGCTGTGCAGCACAAACGCGGTCAACTTCCAAATTTTGTGGTCACGCACAAAGCTGAACGGCATCGGCATCGGTCGCACGATCTTTCTTGCCTGCCCGGAAGTGAAGCAGAACCGCTTCAGATGCAGCACGACGCTGGACGCGGGCAACGCCGTCACCACGCTGCGCTTGTACGTCGTCGCTTCGATCGGTACTTCGCCATTGATCATTTTTGGAGACTTCCAACCGTCGCAAAGCGTCTCCTCAGCCTGAAAGTCCACGAGGCTCTGCATGAGGGTGTCTCTCACGGGCAGAGTCAGGACGCTGAAATATTGTTCGACGGTCGAAGTCTCTTTGGACTCCGGACACCGCACGGTGGAATGAACAACACCGCAGGTCGACGCGTCTTGGTCGACGTCTTTGCCCATCACATCCAGGACCGCCAGCAAAAATTCGTGGGCGTCGTGCTGCTGGTTGTTGTTGAATTGGCGGTACCGCTGAGCCACCTGGTGTCGCAGGGCGCGGGCGTTCGATGACCAGAGCCACTCCACGTCTCTCGTGTAGTCCCAGACTCTGAGAAGCTGCACCGTCGATGTCAGGTAGCAGCTGTTGCCGACGTTTGGGATTCCGACGGGCGGTTTCGACGTCATCCAATTTTTAACAATTTCGACGATTTCTTTTTGTTTTTGCTCAATATTTTTTTTGCCCTTGTTTTTTTAACTTTTGGCAAACGTCAAAAGTCGAATTATGTGGTCCGACCAAAAAAAAGATTGCGCAATAGAAAAACCGAACCACATCCAACCAGCACACACATGTCTAGCGTAGCACAATTAAAATCGATCACGGCGCAGGCGTGTGGCAACTGTTCTCTTTTAAAAAGCAGTTGTGCCGAAGCCTCATGGAAAGAAGGGGCGGTAGCGCAGTGCCAGGAGGGAATACGTGGCATGTACTACACTCCACACACTTGTGTTAAAAATAAGTGGAAAAACTGTCCCAATTATCAAAGTACTGACATGCCAGAGGTTTCCCAGACCGGTGCGGAACGAGGCGCGGGTATGAGTGGAAGCTACTACCCGTGCTGCTACGTTCGAGACGCAATGTGTGTACCGACCCAAGAACAAAATGGAAAGTTCAACAGGTCGATCAAAGAACTCAATGCCAAGCATGGCATCTCTCTGAATTCCGACTCTTCTCTTAGCATTTGCGAGCAGCTCAAAAAATATTAGTACACTGGTGGTCCCAAAAAAATATTGCAAAGGGTTAACAACCGAAACCATCCGAAACAATGTCTTCCATTGCACCGACAAACGATGCAAACAACACCAAAAAACAAATTTGTAACATATATTGCTCTGAAAAATCCAAGGTAAACCCGTTTCGCAAAAAAGCAAGTGCACTTGGTAACTATAAGGAATTAAAGAATTCGTTGCAGGAAAATGGAATTTCAATTGATTGGACTTCAAACGACAGCATTGGCCAGCAACTGAATTGTGAGTGCTCATCGTAACTCCCCGCGCTGTCGTCGCACTTCCTCGAAAAAAAAAATGTTGCTCCCTCATCAAAAATGTTTGCTTTGTTTGTCGCTGCCACGGGCGCGCTGTACGCCGCGCTGCCACTGGTCCACCGTTGCCTTCGCCGATGCAACTCAAAGTTTTCGGACTACGATGCTGGTCGGCAGCGCTATGTAGAGAAGAACGTGCTGAAGAGCGTCGTGCTGGCGGCGCTCTGCCCCTACGGCACGTGGATCGCGCTAAACGCCTTCGCAGGGCAGTGGAGCAACGAGGCCATTCGAGTGGGGGGAGCTGTGTATGCTTCCACCGACGCTCTTGGGCTTTTAGTGATCCCAAACTTGCCGACCACCACCCTTGCGCACCACGCTGTCGTGATGCTGGTGTTTTTGACCTCCCTGACCACCAACTTTGAAAATCCGACGATCATGCGAGGTTTTGTGGCGTACACGTTCTTTTCGACCCTCGCGTTTCCGGTGAACGCCCACCTCGGGCTTCGGTTTGTGATCGACGACCCCCACCGGCGGCGACAGCTGGCGTTTGTCGCGGCCTGCGTGTACTTCGCATCACTTTGGTGCAACTGGGCGTGTCAGCTCCAGATCGCCGCATCGTTTCCGTGGTATGTCTCTTTCCCCTATGTCATTTTACTGGCACCGATCGTGAACGATGACGTGGTACTGCTGCGACATCTAGTGCGACTGTCCAGATTTCACAAAATAAACAATTAATTATTAGCTCTTATTTCGAAAAAAATTGTGCAAAGTGAACTACAATTTTTATTTACATGTAAAACTGTAAAACTACAACAAATTCATTTGTGCCTTGAAGTCTTTGGTGGTTTTTGTTTTGCTTTTTCAGCCTTCGGTGCTGGACGTTTCTTGGATGGGTCGGAAGCGTGCTCGGGAAGCTTGGTGGCAAGCAGCTCGTCCCGGTACCGAGTTAGGTTTCGACCGGTCACATTTTGACCCCAAACAGTTCCTTTGAGCTGTTCATGAACAGAGTCGTCATCGTTACTGTAATTGTACGCGCCCCAGACCTGCGCACTTCGTGCGGCCAAGTTGGCCTTGTCGACGAGACCATTGGTCACTAGTCTCTCCGACATCACGTTTTTAAACGCATTTCGCATGTCCTTGTGTGCTCCGCGCTTGTACTCTATCAGGTCCGTGCCCTGAGTATCCAGAAGTACTCTTTTCAGTTCCGTTCCGTCCCGGTACTTTCCCTCGAAGATGGGTCGCCAACGCTCATAAGACACGGATCCGGCGGCGTCTTCTGGTTTCCAATCAAGCCCGAAGATGCTCGAGTTGCGTACCACCAAGATCGCTAAAATGCCGATTTGATTTTTGTCTTTCCACGACTTCGGTTTGAGTGCCCGTAAGCCCTTTTCCTCGCGGTTCTTGTTCAGTGTATCGTACACATATTGCCAGTCGGCAAACTTGCCGGAAAGGGTCCACGGACGAATGTCTGTCATTTTGTGCAACGCCTGGTACGCATGCTCGGCCGACGGAAATATACACCCACCAACGAAGACTTCGCAACCGTAAAAGTTGCTTAGCATGCAGTACGGCTTTTTGGCTTTGCTGTGAAAACGGAGAGACGGTCGTCCTTCTATCTTGTCGATTTCGTAAGAGGGCCGCAGACCCAGATGTACCATTTCGATCATTTTGTCTTGCATTTTTATTGACATTTTTTTTTGTTCCTGGTTTTTTTTTTTTGGTAAGGCAGTCGCCACGTCGCCACAAGTGTGGGTGGCACAGGAATCGGCTTTAAATTGGACTAGGATTTGACCTAAGTTGCGTTACCGTTGCAGGGGGGAAGTGGGTTCTTTGAAACGACTGACCTTTGTTGTTCACTCGATTCCATAGGCGGCTGGTAGTTTTTCAAAAGAAAAGCAACCACGGGAACGGTCCACGCGTTTCCAATCAGTCTGAAACGGTTTGTTTTGCACATTTCAACGCCCTGGCACTCAAACATGGTGTAGTTGTCTGGAAGCCCCTGCAGACGTTCACACTCCAACGGCGTCGGCATGCGCAGCGGATGAACCCCATCGTCCACAATGCCTCGCTTTCCATCGGGTCCTTTGAATATGTTTTTGTCAAGGCACAGGTAGTAGTCGTCCCCCGTGACGACCGGCATTTTATATCCGAGTCCACGTTCCTTTGCTCGGACGACGATGCGGTGACACATGGCGATTGCCTTGTCGGACAGTGCGACGTTAAACTTCTCGACGTTCTCCGTCGTGTCGAACAGGTCTCTCATGGCAAGAGGCACAGTCGGAACCGGGACCGTAATGTCCCAGCTGCACCAGTAGATGCGGGGTCGGCTGAGCGGTGTGAAGAATTTGGAGTTAATGCGCACCGGGGGTCGCCCTAGGCGTTGGGAAATGACGTCGACCCATTGCCGCTTCATGCGAACGTTTTCCAACAACCACATGCGGGGTTTGATCTCATTGACAATTCGTTCAAACTCAAAAAACAGCTTGCTTCTGGCGTCTTTGAAGTTAAGTCCCTTGCCCGCGTTTGAAAAGCCCTGACATGGCGAACCACCAAGCACGACCGCACTGGAAGGTTTAAGTTGGACGACCTCCTCGTCGTCGTAGTACAGAATGCCGTCGTGGTAGCTCACGCGTCGCACGTCGCATAGATGAATCGTGTTTGGAAAATGAAAAGATGTAACTTGGCGAGCTCTGGGGTCAATTTCGACCGAGACAAACGTGTCAAAGGCCAACCCGCTCTCAATCATCGCCAACCTAGCGCATGAAATTCCGTCAAACAGACTCAACACAACTGCCATTCACAACAAAAATAAATGTGGACTTTTGTTTTTGGCTGTACATGTTTTTTTTTTTGTTCATAGGGAGTGTGAATGCGTTCCTTTCTTACCGATGACTTTGGAAAACCGTAGACTTTAAAAATTTGGCGTTCCAAGCAACAGCGTCAGATAAGATTATTGTGACTCCAAAGAGCATCGTTCCCAGCACGACGTTCCATCGAGGTTTATCCTCTTCGACAGCGCCGGCAATGAATAGCACCGCACAAATTGCCGACACCAAGAGAGAAACACTGCACAATACCGCACTCGCCGCGGAACCCCCCATCCCTCTTTGTGCCAAGTACGCCCAACTCGCGCTGGCCAAGAAAAAGACGCCGAGAACAGTCGAGAAAACTGTCTCGTTCCCCAAAACACCGCCCCTCGGAGATTCACCGAACAACCAACCGTTCGGGCTGGCCATGAACATGAAAAAACCGAGCACAGAGACGATTTGAAAGACAAGGAAAAGAGTCACTATGGATCGGTCTTGACCCAACCACAGGTTGTGGTTCACATAAGCTTGCTTGCTTTGACGGAACGCAACAAAGTACGACGCAAGAACCAACAACCCCCCCATTGCTGTCACAATTAACGGCAAGTTCATGTTGTTGTGTTTTTTTTGTTTTAACAGAAGCAACTATTTTAATTTAAGTACAAATTTAAACAACTATCAATACATTTCCGTAAACGCTTGTGCCTGCAATGTCACTCGCTTCTTTGTTAAATGTTAAATTTTTAAGTTCACCCTCTTCGTTCACGTACATGATTTGATTCTCAGTGAGTTGAATGACCGCGAAATAACCCCCAACGATCTCTTGTATTTTTTTTATGTCGGGGTCACTGGTGGCATAATTTATTTCTGTGATCGAACTGTCGGTCTGCATGTCTTGGTTTTTTTTTTCTATTTCCCTGGTTTTGGTCAAAGTTATGCAGACCTCGAACCTGGATCCCCACAAATTTCCCCACAAATTTCAACAAATTTTTGACAAATTTGGTGTGTCCAGGTAAATTTTTGGGTACATTTACAAAAAAAAATTAAAAAAGACAGGAAAAACTAAAAATGGCAACCAACTGGGGGGAACAACCATGGGTGGTGACAAATTCGACAAAAGTCCGACTGAAACATGAGTACCACAGGTCGAGCACATCTTCGTCGTGGGTCGGGGTCGGGACAGTGGTCGGGATGGAAAAGGACGTGGTGCTGACTGAGTTAAATCGCAAAAACTTGCAAGTGTACCGAGTCAACGTGGACTTTGGGAATGGAGAAGTCGCCTCGCTTCTTCCAGAGACGCTGCGGCGGGTTTAGACACCCTTTCCGTCATACAAAAAAACCAAGAACAGGAGCACCAACGTATTGCCTTGTCCGGCTGCCGCTTCAGTTTCGGCTTTGGCAGCTTCTTTGTGAGTGGTCGTGGCTTTGGCAGCTTTAGCTTTACCGTCGTCGAAAACAGTGGCAGCTCCACCGATCGCGTGGAACTGACCTCGGGGGGTGCAATGGGGGGAGAAACGGTGTCGTTCTGTAGTTTCAAGCAATTCAACCGGTGGCTGTTCCATAAACTGTACCGAAGCAGGGACGACATTGATCTCGGTTGCAGCATTTGCGGGGTTTGCAGCATTTGCGTTTGCGGGGTTTACGTTTGCGAGGTTTACGTTTGCGGGGTTTCCTGGCTTTATTTTTTTATAAAGTGGTGTTTATGTTTAGAAAAAAAAAATGATATGTGTATCCTTTTGTGTTTAACTCTTTCTGCAATTTTCCTGTCTAAGGAATGTGGGGAATGTGGGGAATTATTTTTGCCCAGTTCGTCTCCACGTCGACCACACAACGTTGCAACAATCTATGTCGTAGGCTCTCATACCATAGGCTCTCATCAACAACCTAGCATTTCTGAAATCACTTTTGGCATGAACCCATATAAATTGTTCGTCGTTGTGTCGCGTATGCGCCTGCAAAACACAAAGTTCAACTCATCATCTTTGCCGAAACGCATTGCCAACAAGAACGCGATCAAGCCCTCTCGCGCCACATACTTGTCTTGCTTTTTGGTAACACTCGTGTCGACTTGGATGATGGATCTAACTGTACCTGCAAGCGAGTAATCTTGGTATTCAACATAAATTGGTCTTCGCAAACGAAAACTGGACACAATCGTGCTGCTGTTGTCTGAGCCAAGCTTGTATACTTTGTCGCCGATTGTCACGTGCGTTCCGTTTGTGCTCTCCAAATCTATCAATGTTAATACGCCGGAAACGGGATGCATGCACAACATGAAGTGGTTTTGTGAAACATGCTCGACTTTCGGCGCCATCGCTGTCGGAATCGCGACGTTGACCGAACCCAAACCACCACGCCCAAAGACAACACCTGTAATATGGTATTTAATAACACCGCTCGGTGTCACACTTTGTGTCACAAAACTATCGAGCGCTTTGCGAGTAATGTCGTATTTAAATTTTGTCAAGTCAACTTCATACTTGGAGGGCTTGTGATCCACCTCCGGTCCCACCCACTCCTGTTCTTCCACCACGGCAAACCCCCCTCGCTGAACTGTGACCATAGTCTCTGCATCCAGCTCGTATCCAACTGAGCCTTTTGACTGAAGCGGAAAGGTCATTTTTTTTAAATTTAGAGTGTTTCCTGGTGAAAATGATGTTCCTGTAGTTCCTGGTAAAAAAAAAATGTTCCTGGTAAAAAAAATATTTTGCTACATAGAAAACACAAAAATTTATTATTACAGAATTATACAGAATGCAAAGCAGGAAAAGAAGATATCCCGAAAGTTATAGTGGTAGTAACAAGAAGCAAAAGTCGTCGAAGATAATTGAATTTGTAAAGCCGGAAAAGGAATTGGAGTTAACATGGACTAACAAGAAGCAAAAGAAATGGACTATGGAGCTAACAGAAAAAATGGACGTTGATATTTTTGGATCGTTGATTGTTGATATGTGTGAAAAAGACAAAGACAATGAAGAAGACGATGAAGAAGAGGATGAAGAAGACGATGAAGAAGACGTCTGTAAGATATATGTACCTGTTCTTCCTAACCCTAACTCTAAGAGTAAAAAGCCATATGTTTTGAATGTAAACGCGACGATGGGCGGTATAATTGAGTACTTACAATACCACGTGAAAAATGGGGCGATGAAAAAAATTAGAAAACCAACGCCCCGTAACAAATCAATAAGTGATGTAACTTCTGTGTGGGATGCAGAATACATTTCTAAATTCGTCAATAACACAGAAGGAATGAAACCACTGTGGGATCTGATTAACATGGCGAATTACTTTGGTGTACAACCTTTGGTTTCTTTAGCGACTTTGAAAGCCGCCAAGGTAGTGGAAGACGCTGTAATCAAGGACAAGGAGACCAGTTCTTTGTCTGCTTCTACCTCGTCCTCCTCTTCCTCCCTAACCAACGTCCAACAATTACAATTACAACCAACGTCCCACATTACAAAGGCACAAGTATTACAAGACTTTTCTTGGATTGAAGATCGGATTTTGTAGGGGGCGCAGCATTAATATATTGAGTTAATAATAAAACAAAAAAAATGCCTAAAAAAATATCGTATGCAAGAAAAAGTCCACCATACCCGGCCAAGGAATGCAAGAACAAAGTCAAAAAGGGTATCGATGGCAAAATGTGGGTTTCCAGTAAAAGGGGGAAAGGATACACATGGTACCGCAAGTCTCGCCGCCGCAAGTCTCGCCGCCGCAAGTCTCGCCATGCCCACAAGTCTTGCCGCAGGTCAAGGCGAGGGTCAAGTTCTCCCCGACGCAAGTCTCGCAGACGCAAGTCTCGCAGACGCAAGTCTCGCAGACGCAAGTCTCGCCATGTCCACAAGTCTTGCCGCAGGTCAAGGCGAGGGTCAACTTCTTCTTCCCGCCGCAAGTCTCGCCATGTCCACAAGTCTTGCCGCAGGTCAAGGCGAGGGTCAACTTCTTCTTCCCGCCGCAAGTCTCGCAGCAGCCGCACTTCATCTCGCCGCCGCAAGTCGAGACGCACTTCTTCATCTCGCCGCCGCAGGTCGAGACGCACTTCTTCATCTCGCCGCCGCAGGTCAGTCCGCACTTCTTCCCGCCGCAAGTCTGGCAGCCGCACTTCATCTCGCCGCATGTCAAGGCGAAGGTCAAGGCGAAGGTCAAGGCGAAGGTCAAGGCGAAGGTCAGGGCGCACTTCTTCCCGACGCGCTTCGTCGTCGTCAGAGGAGAAACGAGACGTGGCACAGTTGATGGGTCTGACCCGAAAGTCGTTGCAGGAGCTTGAAGTCAGCGGCAAGACGGGGAAAGAGGGCACCACGTTCGTGGCTGTCGGCGCCAGCGGCAAGGAGTACGCCGTCAAACTGTTTAAACCGAAAAAGTCGGTGGCCCGACTGGAAAGAGAGGCCGAATTCCTGCGCGTCGCGGCGGAGCGGGGGGTCGCGCCTAGAATGCTCGGAGTCAACACGGAGGCCAAGTTCATTGTCATGGAGAAGTTAAAGGAGACCATCGTGGCGCGCATGCGGGGACAGGAACAGTTGACGGACCAGCAGCAGCGGCGTATTGTGGAGATTTTTGAAACGCTGGACGACGCCCGTGTCCTGCACAACGACGGCAATCCGCTCAATCTGATGGTGGACAACAGTGACCGCATCATGGTCATTGATTTTGGCATGGCCAAAACAATTGACAAAAAAATGTTGAAAAAGAGGGGTCCGCATCCGAACGTCGACTTGACACTGTGGCAGGTGCGCCGCGAACTCAAAAAGTACGGCCTGGGCACTCCGTTGCTTCGGAAACGCTACGAACAATACCAACGGCAAAAATAAAAGAAAAGCCCAAAAAAAGAAAAACGGGAGCTGGTTCAAAGAAAAAAAAATATTGTTGCCTTAACAAACCAGAAAAAAAACCAGAAAAAAAACCAAAAAAAAGAAATGGGCATCAAGTCCTCCAAGTCCTCCTTGACAAAGGATCAAATCGAAACTATCATCAACGGATCGGACACTCCTAAGAAGGCCATCGAGCGCTTAAATGCACAATATCCAAAGCTAAAAGCACTGTGGGAGAAGGTTTGGATCTTATACAACCGTTACGCCCTCCGCTACCCCGGCCTCCGAAGCCTCAAAGGAGGTGTGGGGTACGGCTCGAGCGCGGCAGTGGAGCTCGGTCTTTCCGGGGGCGTCACGTGGTGGAAGAAAGTTCTTGTAGTAGTTGTTGGGACAATCATCGCAACATGGGGCGATGGCGGGGCGGCTGAGGGGGCGGCGACGGGGGCGACGTGTGATATTGCTATAGAGGGCGAAGTGAATTGTATGATACAGGATATTATTGAAGCGGATGAAGCGGCGCAAGAGGTTGTGGAGGAAGCAAAAGCAAACGCTAGAAAAGCCAAAACAGAACATTCAGAATATACTACGGTGGCCACGGTAATGAAAAAGAATCTCCAAAATGCCATGGAGTTATCATTCAAACAACTGTGGCCAATCC
>Ga0209533_1001381_pt1 | contig 22677 bp, 24 predicted proteins | sample COG_04_FD_184748 | JGI IMG/M metagenome (GOLD analysis project Ga0209533, IMG submission 184748) | Pelagic Microbial community sample from North Sea - COGITO 998_met_04 (SPAdes) (version 2) | ecosystem: Environmental > Aquatic > Marine > Neritic zone/Coastal water | place: Helgoland, sampling...
TGTTAGTTTGAATTCAGCATTGTCAGTGGGTGGAGATGTTAGTTTCAATTCTGCATTGTTAGTAGTTAAAGATACTAGTTTGAACTCTGCATTGTCAGTGGGTGGAGATGTTAGTTTCAATTCAGCATTGTTAGTAGTTAAAGATACTAGTTTGAACTCTGCGTTGTCAGTAGGGGGTGATGTTAGTCTCAACGCAGGTCTTGATGTACGTGGTAATTTGACTTCTATTAACGATATCTTGGTTAATGGTATTACTATTGGTACCGGTTCGGGAGATATTAGTACTAATACGGTTTTTGGTATAGGAGCATTAACGTCTAACATAGATGGCCGGGGTAATATAGCCACTGGATATCAAGCATTAACGTCTAACACAGAGGGCCAGGGTAATGTTGCCAATGGATACAACGCGTTATTTTCTAACAAAACGGGCTCTAATAATGTTGCAAATGGATACGAAGCATTATATACTAACACAACGGGCTCTAATAATACGGCCAATGGATACGAAGCGTTATACTGGAATACAACGGGCAATTTTAATGTTGCATATGGTTCCAAATCGTTAAAATCTAACACAACGGGCACTATTAATACGGCCAATGGATACCAAGCGTTATACTCTAACACAACGGGCTTCCGGAATAATGCCACTGGATACGAAGCGTTATACTGGAATACTACGGGCAATTTTAATGTTGCAAATGGTTCCAAATCGTTAAAATCTAACACAACGGGCTCTAATAATACGGCCAATGGAGACATTGCGTTAAACTCTAACACAACGGGCTATAATAATGTTGCGAATGGAGAAGCTGCGTTATATACTAACACAACGGGCTATCATAATACGGCCAATGGTTCCAAATCGTTAAAATCTAACACAACGGGCTCTAATAATGTTGCAAACGGATTCCAAGCGTTATATTCTAACACTACGGGCGAGGGTAATGTTGCGATTGGATCGAATAGTGGACTCAATAATACCGATGGCTCATACAATACATTCCTTGGTACTGATACAGATGTTGGTTCAAGTGATTTGTCAAATTCTACCGCGTTAGGATACAACGCGAAAATCACTGCATCCCATCAAATTATGTTGGGAACGAGTAATGAAATCGTCGTTGTTCCAGGTGACTTGGATGTGTGTGGTAATTTCTACGCACAGTATCCCGATAATTCCATTCCTTCGTCGGCAATCGATGGAGAATCAGGTTTAAGTTTGAATTCTCGTATATCAGTAAATAGTGACAGTAGTTTCAATGCGGGTCTTGACGTATGTGGTAATTTCTACGCACAATATCCGAATAAATCCATTCCTATATCAGCAATCAATGGAGAATTTATCAAATCCCCATATCAATACGGAACATCTATTGATGGCGAAAATGCTAATGACAAATCAGGAGAGTCGGTGTCGTTATCAAGCGATGGAACTATTCTCGCTATTGGATCCTGTTATACAGATGGAGGTGGTAATGTTAGAGTTTATGAACGAGGTGAGAGTGGATGGTCGAAAATAGGATCAGATATTAGCGGAACGCATGGAAACACCACTGAAAGTAATTTCGGTTATTCGGTATCATTATCGAGCGATGGAACAATTGTCGCGATTGGAGACCCTAATAAGAACATGGTTATTGTTTATCAACGAGATGCGAGTGTATGGTCGAAAATAGGGTCAGATATTATTGGCAAAGTTGGTCCCCCCCCCCTCGCCCAAGACCAACCCCCCTCCGATGATGTCCAATCCGACATACCCGGTACCTCAGGTTATTCGGTGTCATTATCGAGCGATGGAAAAATTGTCGCGATTGGAGACCCTACTCATAAAATAGTTAGAGTTTATCAACGATATACGGGCGATTCTAGCGTATGGTCTAAATTAGGACCAGATATTGACGACGCCTATCCGAGTCATTCGGTGTCATTATCGAGCGATGGAACAATTGTCGCGATTGGAAACATCACGAATGCTGTTTCCGTTAGTTCAGTTAGTGTTTATGAAGGAGGTGCGAGCGGATGGTTGAAATTAGGATCAGATATTGCTACCACAACGACTAATAGAACGAAGGTGTCATTATCGAGCGATGGAACAATTGTCGCGATTGGAGACCCAACTTATAACAGTGATAGTGGTCAAGTTCGCATTTATCAACGAAATGCAGATGATGAAAACGAACCTGCAGTATGGACTCAATTAGGATCAAGTATAAGTGGCACCAACGACGCCCTTACTGGCGATTCGGTGTCATTATCGGTCGATGGAACATATCTCGTGGTTGGATCCCCGGGTATAAATGAAGTTCGCATTTATCAACGAGGTACGGAAGATTCTAGCGATTGGACTCTTTTCGGATCACCTATTTCAGGCGAAAGTAGTAATAATATCAATTTAGGTTATTCGACATCATTATCGAGAGATGGAACATTTCTCGCGATTGGAGACCCAACTTATAACAGTGATAGTGGTCAAGTTCGCATTTATCAATCGTCTAGGACACAAAGAAGTTTGGATGATTATTTAACTTTTACTTTTGATTCCCCCGCAATAGGATACAATGCTAAAGCTACTGCATTCAATCAAATTATGTTGGGAACTTCGATGGAAACAGTAGAGGTTCCGGGCGATTTAAATGTATCCGGCACTTTGACTTCTGTTAACGATATTTTGGTTAATGGGGTGACTATCGGTACCGGTTCGGGAGATATTAATACTAATACGGTTTTTGGTATAGGAGCATTAACAAATAACATATCGGGCGCCAATAATACGGTTTTTGGTATAGGAGCATTAACAAGTAACACAACGGGCAGTTCTAATGTTGCCAATGGATACCAAGCGTTATATTCTAACATAGATGGTTATGTAAATGTTGCCAATGGATACCAAGCGTTATATTCTAACACAGATGGTAATGCAAATGTTGCCAATGGACACAAAGCGTTATATTCTAACGGAGTTGGCAATTATAATACAGCCACTGGACACAATGCGTTATATACTAACATATATGGCACCAATAATGTTGCCAATGGAGCCTATGCGTTATATATAAACTACAATGGCTCATCCAATACTGCGGTTGGATACAAGGCTGGATACAATTCGCAGGGATATTCTAATACATTTATAGGTAATGAAGCCGATCTGGCTAGTTCTGCCGTTGAGATTAATTCTACCGCATTAGGTAATGGTGCTAAAATAACAAAGTCTAATCAAATTGTCTTAGGTAATACTTCTGTTGGAGAATTAAATTGTCATGTACAAACAATAACCGCTTTAAGTGATGCAAGAGATAAGAAAAATATTCAACCTTTAATAAATGGAATCGCATTTGTTGACAAACTAAATCCTGTGAAATTTGACTGGAATATGCGCGATGGAGGAAAAGTGGATATACCCGAAATGGGATTCATCGCGCAAGATTTACAACAAGTTCAAGAAGAAACCGGAATCACTGTGCCCGGATTAGTATCTGATAGTAACCCAGATAAATTAGAAGCGTCATATGGAACATTATTACCCATTATGATAAAATCAATTCAGGATTTATCCGCCAAAGTAAAAACATCTGAAGCGAAAATAACTGAACTTGAAACGAAAAACGCCGATTTACAAAGCCAATTCAATACGGTAATGGCAATTTTGAGTAATAATAATTTATCATAAACCTAAATACATCATAGTCCCGTATACTTTTATCTCAATTTTCGGTATAGATATTGGAATGAAATCCAACCACTAAAACAAAAAGAGTGAATGAACTGGAACGGTCCAACCCATAAATTATGACAATACATTTCATATCCTAATGAAATTATAAAATGTATTCAACTGAACTGGAAATACGTTGATAATCGAATGTGAAAATCCGATTTCTTCCACAATGGTAATTTCAAATTTCACAAATAAAATATCGTACATAAATATATTTTATTTGTAGACGCTCAATGTTCTTGCGCTCGAATCTTTGGCATTTACATATTTTGGCATCCAAAAATGTGGTATTATCTTACCCAACCCATCATAATGTTTTTCAAAAATGCTTCTATAGTATCTTTGCTCGTTTGTTTCCGGTGGCAGATGAGTAAACGTAACATCATCAGTAGTTTCGATTTCAATATCCGCATATTCTTGTATAATTTCATATAGTGACCTAGTATGTTTCGATACTCCGTCACTAAACGCTTCCTTGCGTCTCCATAATACGTCGTCCGGCAACAATCGTTCATTATTATGATTTTTATATTCTTCACTTGAAAACGCTTTTCGAATTAAATATTTTTCACACTGATTGTTATTTGTATGAAATCGAATATTCGCGGGAATTGATAAATAATATTCAGTCCACGTTCTATCTAAAAATGGAGTACGTGGTTCTAGTCCATGAGAAGATATAGATTTATCTGACCGTAACACATCAAATGTATGAATGTATTTCAATAATCGACGACATTCGCAATCAAACTCTATTTCATCAGGCGCTTTACCCATATACAAATAGCCACCACTTAATTCATCTGAACCGTCCCCATTGAATATCACTTTTGCTTCGCTATGGGTGGATATGTATTTTCCTAGTAACCAATTACCAATACTCGCACGTACGGTGGTTGTGTCATAACTTTCGATACCATAAATAACTTCAGGAATCGCATCAATAAATTCTTTTTCGGTAACGATAACTTCAGTATGTTTCGTACCCAAATAATCGGCGACGAGTCTAGCATATTTTAAATCTTCGGCTCCTTCTAGACCGATACTGTAAGTCTCTAACGTAGACATCTGATTTTTACAACAATATTCGTTGACTAGCGCGGTAATTAAACTACTATCCAGTCCACCTGATAATAAACACGCAACCGGTCGTTCCGTTGTAATGCATCGTTTCTCTACCGCACTAGTAAGATGTATGCGGATATTTCGAAACACATCATCTACGTTAATTTGAGGGTTCAAAATATTACTGTGAAACCCATGATGATGATATTTTTGACTGACCTTATGTTTCCAATACAGATTATTACCAAAATCATACTTACTATATGTTCCTGGCTGGAATTGATCGACTGTATAGTCAGGGTATTTACATAATTTATTGTCAAACGTTCGTTTATTGCGATTTGTATCTTTCAACTCTTTATATATGTCATAGAGACCCTTGAGTTCGCTAGCAAATCCATAAATATAATGTTTTGAAGGTTTTCCCGCAGATATGGGTCGAATCATATATAATGGTCGAACTCCGTACGGGTCCCGTGCAACATACATTTGAGTCGGATTATCACCATATTGCTTTTCAACAAGAATAAACGAAAATACGCCGTCTAACATACTCAATGTTTGTTCTATACCGTATTTCTTATATAAATGAATAATAACTTCACAATCTGAATCTGTAGTTGGTTTTACATTCATTGTTTTGTATAGTTCTTTGTAATTGTATATCTCGCCATTGCATATTAAGGATATATTGTTTACATGTATAGGTTGATTTGATTCATCATTTAATCCATTAATGGCTAGTCTATGAAATCCGATCTGTAATTTAATGAATTCATGGGTTAACACTGAATTTTCAGGACCCCGACCGCGTCCTTTATTAAAACATGATTCTATTAGTTGTTGGAGGATAACATTATCATTATTTAACAGTGCAAATATTCCACACATGGAGTTGATAAGAAATATAGTATGATACCAAAAATACCTTTATATTATTATTATCAATAAATCAACTAAAAACGGACAAAATAAATGGCTTAACTAACTGAAATCGGACAAAAATAAATGTCCAATTTTCATTTGGGAAAAATAGTTTTGTAAATTCAATACTAATAAAATGCATATATGAGGATAATGCAGTAATTTTGAAAAATATATAGCAAATTATTGTTACTGAAACAAAAATAAGTATTTAGACACGAACATATTTAGAGATTTTCTCGTTGTAATATATACAACAATGACAACCAAATCTCGCGATATACCAAAAACGCACATTTGTGATGTTTGTAACTATATAAGCAGTAAACATAGCGATTATATAAAACATTGTAACACCGTAAAACATATGAAGAGAGTTACAACTTCTATACAACACGAAAAGTCTCGTGATATTTACACATGTTTATGTGGAAAAGAATATAATCATCGTGCGTCATTATGGAATCACAAAAAAAAATGTAAAGGTATACTGCAAGAAGCAGAACAATCACCCGTGACATCAGTGTTAAATCAAGTGGATTCTTCATTGGTAATAGAGTTATTGAAACAGAACCAAGAATTCAAGGAAATGATGATAGACCAGCATAAAAGAATGACAGACCAGCAACAGAAAATGGTTGAACAGCAAGATACAATTATTGCACTATCGAAAAATGCCGGAAACACAATAAACAACACAAACAACACCATAAATAATAATAAGTTCAATCTTAATGTGTTCTTGAATGAGACATGCAAAGACGCTATTAATCTGAATGATTTTATTCAGTCGATTGAATTAACAATAAGTGATTTTATCAATACTGGGGAAGTTGGGTATGTTAAGGGAATATCAGATATCATGTTAGAACGTTTTCGCAATATGGATCCGCACACGCGTCCAATACATTGTACTGATTTAAAACGCGAGACGGTGTATGTAAAAGATTCAGACAAATGGTCGAAGGAAGATGCAAATAAAACCCATATACGAAAAGCAGTTCGTATAGTAGCAAATAAGAATAAAGACCAAGTACATTCTTGGATACAAGATAACCCAAAATATGATGTATTAGACACTCCGGAATGCGACAAATTCTTCGAATATTCAAAGGCATCATTGGGAGGGTATGGAAAAGAGGAAGATATGAAATTCGAAAACAAGATAATAAACAATATTTTGACAGAAACGACAATTGATAAAAAATTACTTGAATAAATCAGTAAAAATAAATGGCTTAACTAACTGAAATCGGACAAAAATAAATGTCCAATTTTCATTTGGGAAAAATAGTTTTGTAAATAGAAGGTTGTAAAATAGAAGGTTGCAGAGAAATGCAGTTATTTCGAAATTATTATATATTTTTATGAATGCATCCGAAAATTATAAAAATATTTAGGCATTTATTATATGTCCTTATATTAAGGATATTTAAGGATGTTTAAGGATGAAGAAAAATGCCAAAAAAATGCTAAAAAATATTATTGTACCGATTGTAACTTTAGTTGCAGTAAAGAAAGCAATTGGAATAATCATTTAATCACACGAAAACATATAAATAGGAACAATAATGATAAAAAAATGCCAAAAATGCTAAAAATATATGCGTGTGAATGTGGAAAACAATACAAATACAGCCGTGGTCTATGGGAACATAAACAGAAATGCAATGGTTTGATGCGAACTCAATCCACAGAACAACCTGAAATATCAAATCCAGTGGATTCATCCTTGATTCTAGAATTATTGAATCAAAATAAAGAACTCCATCAAATGGTTATTGAACTCGCAAAGAAAGCAGGAAACACTACAAACAATACAAACAACACCATAAATAATAATAATAAGTTTAATCTTAACGTGTTTTTAAATGAGACTTGCAAAGATGCTATTAATCTGAATGATTTTATTCAGTCTATTGAACTAACCATAAATGACTTTACAAATACAGGGGAAGTGGGATATGTAAGGGGAATCTCAAATATCATGTTAGAACGTATTCGAGATATGGAACCTCATGTGCGTCCAATACATTGTACTGATTTGAAACGTGAGACAGTGTATGTAAAGGACTCTGATATTTGGGCGAAGGAAGATGCCAATAAAACCCATATAAGGAAAGCCGTTCGAATAGTAGCAAATAAGAATAAAGAACAAATACATTCTTGGATACAAGAGAATCCAAATTACGAAGTATTGGATACCCCCGAATGTGACAAATTCTTCGAATATTCAAAAGCATCGTTGGGTGGGTATGGAAAAGAAGAGAACAATCGCTTTGAAAATAAAATAATAAGTAATATTTTGACAGAAACTACAATTGATAAAAAATTACTTGAATAACCGAGTAGGATTAGAAATTAGATGATAGAACAATATAAACATTATTCTACATTGTAGTGTATAGTAATGGAGCAATTACATAAGGATATTAGCGAAATGGATATTTCTGATTTTTTGTCATACGAGGAAACTCCGTCGTACAGTCAATCAAATAAGAATAACAGAAAGGAAAGAGGGTATCGTAAACAGACTGAATATGGTGCCAAAAAATATATTAAACCATGACGTACGGGTACAAAAAGTCAACAGATCCCTGCAAAGGGAAATCGCAAGCATCAATAATGGGGTGGTAAGTATGTATAGTAGAAATGACGATTTGTAATAATCTCACTTACATCAGATCTGAAAATCTATACCTATTTACTACATAATAATTCAAATATATGTAGACATTATATATTACATGCCAAAATTTATCGATAATATTCCTACCAAAAATGAGAATCAGATAGAGTCTGATTTAGGGAAACCACTAGTTACATCGAATGTTTATCCTGCAACTAAAGAGGCAAATGTGACACATACGCCTTTCCAAAATGATTCTGTAAATAAGGAAGAACCCGTCAGCATTATCAAACTTGATAAGATTACAAATATGTTTACTATATTGTCTAGTATAACTAAGGGTGAAAAACAAGAAATAAATGAAAATAAAAATGAAAACGATACTGAATCTGACGATGAAAGCATGGATATAGAAGAAGTGTTTAAAAACGACTGGTTAAATAATGTGTTTTTGGGGACAGTTACAATTATAGGTCTATTTATGTTTTATCGCATGATTCACAAATCGAAATAAAAAAATAACAATGTTAGGGTTGTTATTTTTGGAAGTAATTAGTTACGATATTTTACAATAATTTTTTAGACAACTTTTCTTCTTGTTTCATTTGCCTTATCTCTTCCTTCGCCAGTTTCTTTGCTATGACAGCCTCTTCTTTTGCCAGTTTCTTTGCTTTGACTGCCTGTTGTTTTGCCAGTTTCTTTGCTACGATAGCCTCTTCTTTTGCCAGTTTCTTTGCTTTGACAGCCTCTTCTTTTGCCAGTTTCCTCGATTCGATTGCTTGTTGTTTTACTAGTTTCCTCGATTCGACTGCTTGTTGTTTTGCCAGTTTCTTTGCTTTGACAGCCTCTTCTTTTACTAGTTTCCTCGATTCAACTGCTTGTTGTTTTGCTAGTTTCTTCACTTCAACTGCTTGTTGTTTTGTCAGTTTCCTCGATTCAACTGCTTGTTGTTTTGCCAGTTTCTTTGCTTTGACAGCCTCTTCGTTTAATTTGGTGTATTTTGTAGCCAATACCTGTACTATCAACGCAAACTCATATAGAATTTTATTACGCTCTTCGGTAAATTTCTTATTCGGTGACTTTAGTCTTTTAAATAATATACGAGTTACCATTTCAAAATCTTCAACGCGAATGTCTTGAGTCAACTCTGAGTGTCCTTCTGTCGGACAATATCTTATATTAATATCCTGTAGATATCTATCACTACCACTATTCATTGTAAATGATGGAGTTTCATTATGATTACTACCAGCAAGATGATAACCATAATAAATAGTATCTAAGTTGATTCTGATTATTTGATAGGTATAACTACATATACGGATAATTTGTCCGCAACGAGGATGTGCCAATTGAGACATATCTTTGCTTCCGAAGTGGGTAAGCAAGTTATTAAATTTATTATAAATTCCATTTACAAAGAGATTTACGCGAGTATCAGGGGGTAGAGAAGATAGGTTCTTTTTAAATTCTGCTAGTCCAAGTGCGGAATTAAATTTGTCGATAACATATTGATTTCTCTCTTGTTTAGTAAGATACTTTGTAGTAATATGTCGCTGAAGGTCATATGGCATAGTTCTGCGAGATCCCGATGCGTATACTAGATTTTGTGTCATTGTGAATTATAAGTGAATGATATATCACGTTGTATATTTTATTGGAATAAGTATAACATAAAAAGTTTTTCAATTTTATGTTATGGAATTGGTTGCAAGTGACTTAAAAAATAGGTATTATTAGATAATATGGAAATAGTTAATAACCATTATAATATAGATGGTAACGCAATAAGTGCTTGTCTATTTATGACAAATATATATCATCTCTATGGTAAAGGAGATGATGTATATCTATATTCGTTTATTATGCTGTTTATTTCGTCAATATTATATCATCAAACCCACACGGTGATATGTAAACTTTTCGATGAAGGTATGATATACAACGTAATATATCAAGGTGGCTATAGGACATTTGTAGTAAATGATTATAACACATATACCATGTACACGATTCTATGTTTTATGTTAACATTGTATACCTATTATTGTAAGATATATGAGGAAGATTCAACATTAAATCACGCACTATTGCATTTAATTACTAGCATAGGACATCATATGATAATAGCAAATCAGCCACATACTAATGTAGAAACTATAGAACCGGTGGAGTTTCCCGATTACACATCAAAAGATTTATAGTTTGTAGCGTTTGTATAATTCTAATGCTACTAATCCACCGAATATTTGTGCCAAACTATATGATACTAATTCATTTGTGGGTAGTTTGCCTGCAGAAGCCATTACAATACTAACAGCGGGATTAACATATCCTCCCGAAATGGGACCAATCATTAAGATTACTAATGCTAAAGCTGCCCCTATCGCAATAGGATTTCCAGTTGCTAATATAACATAAATAAAGAAGGTAGAACCTAGAAATTCAAGTAAATAATTATACATTTCCTATAGTTTAACACACGATATTATTTACGAGCACCTTTTTTAGCGGGTGCTACCGACCCTCCTGCTCGAACGCGTCGTAAAGCACTATTATTCGAGTTAATATCAGAATGACTTGTAAATGACATGCTGTTGGAATCTTGATTCATAGAACTTTTGCCGACAGCAATCAATCGGCGTCGTCGAGATACATCAGATGAGTCACGTGATTCTCCCATCCATTTGTTTTCGGAAGGGATAACTTGCGGTACAGTTTCTACATACTCGCGTCTATCCATTTGAAATCTACTTTCATTTACACTTGTCGCACTTTTTAATGGCATAGCATTGTCAGTTGTTAAAACGCCATTATTATTATTTTGAATACTAAACATTTGTTTGTACATCTATACTTATCGAATATACTATAACTATAGAGATTTACACAAGTCGATTCCTAATTAGCAGAATCATTGTAATTATGATTTGTTGCGCGTTGTTTCTTGAAACGAACATAATCAGATGAATCGGACACAAATTTAGTATTACATGATGATGCGGGGACCCCTTTGCCGTCACATGTCATGATCATGGAACCGATGTTACTTTTCATACCAGGCTTGCTTGCGTTAACCTGATTAGGTCCACCACATACATAATTTTGTCTAGATAAAAAGTCGCCTAAATTGTTAACCGCGCGGAATGGGGTAATTACCCGTTTATTACCATTATAAGTACCAGTAGCATATGGTGTGTTCCATGAATCGCGCACAACACGTCGATTTATAACACCTTCACTGTCTCTTTTGGAAGTCACTGTCTGTTTGGATGATAGTCCGTTATATGAACCTCCTAATACTAATCCTGACATGTTATTATAATATACAACGATATTTTGTTCTCGAAGTAATGATAATTATCCGCCTAAACTGACTACAGTATTTAGTAATATATCATTCTATTGTAATGGAAGATATTTCAGTAAATACATCCGTAGTCAATGACCTAGATATAACAACGACGGATTACGTAAATGATATAACATTGAATTTACTAATGAATAAAAGTAAGCATCAGAAATATATTTTTAAATCTAATCCTGAAGAATATAATCGAGAACAAATACATCGAAAAATGCTACGGTCATATAAATGCAAGATTCTAGACCTTACGCGAAAATTAATAGAAGAAGACATCGTAATTTCAACAGACGTAAATGAGGGATTTGACAATTATACAAAATTATTGTTGCGTTATTTGAAAATGAAGGAATTCGAGAAAAAGGAAGAACTCGGATTTGTTGAAGAAGATGTATTATTTGGCACAATGGACGATTCATATGATGATAATGAACGTACACAATCAAGCGTTCCATTAGGTCAACAGTCAGATATGTTTTCATTTTGGGGATCTAAAATAGAAAAACAATCGGAAACTATTATCGAAGAATAGGATATAGGATAGATAATATGCCATCAAAGAAAAACCGAGACAAACATAAAAATAAAACTAAAAAATTATTGACAAAATCCATAAAAGTATCATGTCAACCATCAAATGAAGGAAATAGAATCATACGCGGAAGTTGTTTTACAAAAGGAACTCTTGAACTATTGAAATCCGAATATAATATTAATAATCCAAATAATCGTATAATGAGTGATAAGCCCCGCACTATATGGAAGTTATTAAAAAATAGATTACGAACATGTACTAAAGAAGATTGTTTATTATCAATAATCGCGGATAAAACCCAGCGAGATAAATTAGAAAAACACCTATTTGTTCCGAGACCATTATACCCTTCAAAATGGAGACAGGATGAGAATGCATGGTTAAGTAATTTTGACATAGACCATGTATTGAAAGAATATGAAGTATCCTATCCTGCGTTTAAGTTTATACGCACCGTAACAATTGATTTTGCGGATGTATGTATAATTAAAGACCTATGCAATTTTGACTTGACCGAAATGAACGAGACTGGTAAATCAAAAATGGGTGTGGTTTTTAATTTAGCCAAATATCTTGAAAAGGGCACTCATTGGGTTTCGTTATATGTAGATTTAGACGATAAAATAATATTCTATTTTGATAGTAATGGCAATGAACCACCAAAGGAAATTATCGAATTAATAAATACAATCAGGACCGATTATAGTAGATTACATTATCCCGAGAAATTAACTTATCACGATACCTCGCATATTCAGCATCAATATGGAAACACGGAATGTGGTATGTATGCGTTATTTTTCATAATTACAATGTTGACAAATAAAGTAAATAATATACCAATATCTGAATTGGAAGACAAGTTAAATATATTCAAGGGAAAAAGGCTTCCGGACGAGTATGTAAGTAAATTCCGAAAAACTTATTTCAAAATGGTATAAATGTATCTTCTAGATTTTAAAATACATCTATATTATAAATAATGTCAACGCAAAATGAATCAAATGAAACATTAGATCCCAATATGAATAATGTAACAATGACTACCAAAATATACCCCACTACATATCGGAATAGAAAGGGATTTAAAATAGGGAACATGAAAATCGGGTTTGATACATTTAACAAGCCCTTTACTAATATGGACGAGGTGGACCATTATTTAAGCGAGTTGTTTAAATATATTAAATGGACGCGAACAGACACGGTTTCAAAGAAGGAGGATTTGAACAAAAAACGAAAAAATATACGTTCGTTCTTGAAAGCGAAGAAAATACAGCATGTATTTGCTCCTTTGTATGAACGTCCATCGATGGATAGTGTAAAAGTGGGCGGAGGTAAATCAAAATACACGCGTAAAAGGAAGTACAAATTAAACAAAACCCGTAGAAAGAAGGATAAAGACAAGAAGTAAGTATATGTATATCCAATACCATGTCATTATTCATTCATCCTACAAATCAAAATATTCTGTGGAATATTATTACAGGTAACCCGTTAGTAATGAATTACTTTAACTCTCGACCGACACTTAACAAAGAGCAATGGTTTAAAACAGCGATATCTGATTTTTACTCAAATAATAAAAACAGACAATTGGATAAAGATGAATTAAATAATATGAATAAAGAATTATTAACAATAATGGTACATAGTATTCGCAATGAAAACAATCGTTCAATTGGTGCACCGTCGAATGATCGATTGACGTCTGAACCTATAATCAATACACCTCCATATGTTAAAGAAAATCGCGAAAATACCTTTAATAATCAATTCCAACAACGCCAACAAGAATATGACGAAATGGTACAGCGAAAAGTCCCTACTGAAATAGATTTTAGGGAAAAAAATGATGATAATAACATCGGCAATATAAGTGAATTAATAGAGCGTGAAAAAGAAGAACGTCAAAAATTATTATCGTCATTTCCTAGTGAAAATATAGTTAATCCTATTCCGAATACACGGTTACATATTGATAAAACCAATGTCAATAATGTAAGTATAGAAACAATTGAAGTAAAAGAAAAAAAATCTGTATCTTGGAATAATGTAGATATACCTGACAATTTATCAGAGATTGTCGCCGTTCATAAATCAGAAATGTATTCCATGCGTTTACATATTATTGATATAACTAGTCAACTCGATATTATGAAAATACGTATAGCAGAATTAGAATCACGATCAAATGGGGCACATAGTATAACAAATGAAAATACCGAAGATACAAATGACAATATTTAGACATATAGTAGGTGCGTTATATCAAATAGGTCTCTAGAAAAAATATACATACTGTATATATAAGAATGGTAGTAGGTTCAAGAGCTCAAGTTTTCCATGGGAATGCCGACAAGACAAGTGGTGGTTTAGAGAAAAAGGATTTAATGAAAAACAAACATGGTCGTATCGTTTCTGTACGCAAACATAAGACCGCAAAGAAAGAAAAGCGTTTAGAGAAAGCCGGATATTCTGCCAAGAAGGGTAAATTTGGCTTTATTAAAAAAGAAAAGTCAAAGACACGCAAGAACAAGTCGCGTAGAAACAAGAAATAAATACATAGTTATATGCTATCTAGAGCGGATATCATATACACAAAAAATAGTATAAAGTGGATACAATAACTACTATATTATGGAATTACTTGCAAATACGCTATTTATTAATTTGAAGCAACGTACTGATCGTCTGAAGCATGCGAATGATGAATTCGAAAAACTGGGTATCTATGCTGAACGAGTAGATGCTATTAAAAACGAAAATGGCGCAATTGGATGTACGTTAAGTCATATAAAATGTTTAGAATTAGCAAAACAACGCGAGTATGAATATGTTTTCATATGTGAAGATGATATCGAATTTACTAATTTAGATCTTTTCAACGAAAATCTAACTAAATTTAATTCGAATAGTAAATTAAACTGGGATATGTTAATTGTTGGTGGGAATAATGCACCGCCTTATCAACAAGTAGAGGATTACTGTGCTCGTGTATTCTATTGTCGTACAACCACTGGATATGTAGTAAAAAAACACATGTATGATGTTTTAATTGATAATTTCAAAGAAGGAGTTAAATTGTTAACTGCCGATCAAACACCTGAAGGAAAAAAAAAATACGCGATCGATATGTACTGGCAACGATTACAATATCAATATTATTGGTACATGATAACTCCACCTACTGTAACACAATACGCAAATTATAGTGATATTGAAAATAAGGATCTTAATTATACCCCACTTTTGTTGGATATGGATAAGAAATGGTATACCCCGCAAATTTAATTTTTGATTCGTAAAAAGTTGGATAATACTGATTTATTTTTTTCTTCATACTGTATATTTTGTAGATTTGACGCGTATTCATGTTTCATCATTTTTTCACGATACGTTTTGTCTTGTTGTGCTAGCATCATTTCGGCTTCTTGTTTTTCCATAGGAGTGGTAGACTGATTACTCCGTGCCCTCATAAAATGATCGACGGATGAATATGTTGTTACCTTATTAAAATCGCGCTCACTAACCGAGAATACTGTCTCGTCTTTGTGAACTTTTCGTAAATCATCAAATTTTAATTTACTAAAAGGATCACTAACTACATATGAATCATCATCTTCAATATCATCATAGTAATTGGACGAATTTGTATTTTTGGTTACCATGTTCTCGACCCCTCTATAACGAACAAGTCCCGATTGTTTGTCTTTGATAGTATTAAATATTGTTCCCATATTACTTGCGTTTACATTTTCGGTTGTTTTAAAGGTAGATTCATCATTTCGAAACCACTCATTCTTGGTAGTATCTATTTTTTTCGACATGTTCTTTTCAAACAGATCGTTAAATTTATGCTGGAAGTCTTTCTTTGACATATCATTGATAATAGACGTTACATTTTTAGTATTCGATGATTCTTTATCGTCGTTTGTGGAATATATAGTATTTTGTGGGTTAACTTGTTGACGTTGTTTATTTTGATTGTCATGAAACCGTATTATTATGTCAAATGCCTTTTTATAAAAAAGAAAATATTTAGAATCTAGTTTGGATTTGTCGGGATGTGTCATTAATACGGTTTTTTTTGCCCGTTTTAAATCTTCATATGTAATATCATATGTTAAATTAAAAAGTCCCAGTAAATCGTCTAGCGAGTACAAGTGAATATTTAGATTATGTTCGTTTACCGACATTATTATCCGTAGTTACTATAGTTATAATATGTATATTATTTCGATAATCATAACGAAGTAATATAAAAGAGATGCATTATATTCATATACTATGCCACTAGAATTATTGAGCGATATTAAAAATCGCGAAGAATATCTAAATGTGATTAGAGTAAACCCAGGGTTAATATTTGTAAAATTCGGGGCTGATTGGTGTAATCCATGTAAAGTAATTGAATCTGATGTAGTAGACCAATTTAATAAAATGCCTGATACCGTACAGTGCTATATGATTGATATTGATAAGAATCTAGATGTATATGCGTTTCTAAAAACAAAAAAAATGGTATCGGGTATTCCTGCTATATTATGCTATCAACAAGGAAATAATAGTTATATTCCAGATGAAATACATATGGGGTCTGATAAAAATAAGTTGAATGCGTTTTTCAAACGATGTATGCTGTTACTGTAGATTACACTGGTTCTATTCGAACGGTATCGTTTTTTATAAATTCATCGTATATTGAAGTAAAGCGTCCGACATTCGATGAATTCGATATATTGTAAACATGCTTCCAAAAGTTTACTATGTTCTCATTCTTCAAAATGAGTGTATACGATGGATCAACTTCTCTTGTTCGTATGGTATCAAATAATAGGCTTAATGAACTATACGCGCCACGATAGATGGAATGGTATTTATAATTATAAATATGATTATATAGATAATGATTGTATCCAAACCATTCGTAAAAACATTCGATATAGTCCTTATATTCGGATGTAGATAGTATAGAATGAATACATTTTGGTATATTATCTAAATACATTCTCTCAATTGAGTTTGGTATGTTTGCGAACTTAACGTAATTACATATTACAAGATTTGGTGGTAATATTTGATTTTTTTGTGAAAATGTAATAATATAAGGAATAAAGTTTTTTAAAAATAGTCGATCACATAAGCAATTACATATTAATGTAGTTGTGTTTGGAATTTCATCATGAATTAATTCTTGTTTTTCAAGTTCACCTGAAGTAAATCGATCAAACACAATAATCAACTTATGTACGTTTATATTATGTAAATAATCGGGATACATTTGGCATTTACCATTATTCTCATAGTCCATAAATTTGGTTTTGTTTTGTTTACTACCGATTGATATATATATGTGTTGTATTGGAGTTGTTAATTGTATATTGTCTACAACCTCCCCTATATTACATGCTTCATCGATGTTAATTAGTTTATATCTCGGTTTTTCGAATATAGCCATTTATTATAAATGGTTATATTTTAGCGACGACTTCTCGTTTGTTTCTTTTTATATTTTTTAGTGTTTGTTCTAGTTTTTTTCAATTTTCCACCATTGACTTTATTTTCAATGGTATTTCCTACCGGCGATTCAGTTGCTTCCGGTACAGTTGCGTCAGGTGCGGTTGCTTCCGGTACAGTTGCGTCAGGCGCGGTTGCTTCCGGTACAGTTGCGTCAGGCGCGGTTGCTTCCGGTACAGTTGCGTCAGGCGCGGTTGCTTCCGGCACAGGTTCAACTACTGCCTGCGCGACTGGAACTTCAGGTATGGGCTCGGCAACTGCGGGTACAGGCTTGTCTATTAATGGAGTATCTACAGGTTCATCAGATACAATAGCACTAGACCCAGGTAACATATCTAATGCTGATTCTGATTCATCATTTGCATCATCCGCATATGTAACATACGCAAGAACGGATGCCGTGATAGTAATATATGCGTAATGTATCCAAGAGAAATTTTCTTTATTCATATTAATTTATATTGTTGATATATATATTTTTAGTATATTTTGTTACCTATTCATAATCGAATCTATAATATCCCTAAATTTAGTGTCCTAAATCCATCATTGATTGCGCGTTTGCGAATTTATTAGTCCATAATTGTTTAATTGTATTAGAAACGCTATGATTCATGTGTCTCTCATATTGTTCGGGACTATCATAAAATAGTAATAGTGGTTCTTTACCAAACTGTCCGGTAACTTCTCGTACCTTGAAGAATAAATCTTCGCTACTGGATCCTACCCTATATTGGGTATAGTGATGTCCCGTAATAGCATCCCTAATCATCGATCCGGGAATAAATGATGTAGAATACGCCTCTGTCTTGGTCTTGGTCTTTCCTTCTCGATTGATAACCTTATGGTGTCCTGAATCAGACGGCGTTTCGCGCTTAGAAGATTTCTTACCGTTTTCCTTTGTAAAATTATGACTTTCTGATGCGTGTGTACTATCACTGATAATTGAATAATTGTCATCAGGCGGGATATACAGAGGTTCATCGGTTAATGAATTGAGGGAGCGTTCGTCGTAGTCAGACATTTAGAAATGTGAGTTCTAATAATAAAGTAACTAGTTGTTATGATAAATAACATAGTCTATTATTTATATTGTTTATTAAGTTAATTTGCAGAATATAATATCACATTACAATCTATAGATGTTACAACAAAATAACGAGATAGAAACCATTATAAATAACAAATTTATGAAACATAAACCGAGAACAGGGGCGGTATATGAAACAAGTGAACCAAATGTTGATTATATTGATGATATGTTGATTTCATCTAGTAAAACATCCGATCATATACACGAATATACTTACATAAATGACGATACATTGAATAAAGACATCGATGATATGATTACGTCAGATAGTGAATTAAATTATGTAATATATTCAATGGAACACAGTGATAGTGTGCCATATGTAAAGTTTCTTACATGTAAATCAAATGATATTATACAGTTTCCAAGAGAACAATATCATTCAGAAGATGAAGATGATTCAATGGATAGTAGTAGTGACGATGACAGTGTATCTAATATTATGCCATATGTAGATGGCGAGTCTGATACAAATGATATTGATATATCTACTATTGAGGAAAATATGAATGGTGGCAGTGAGGTATATTTACCAAATCAATGTTACGAATACTTGGAAACTAACTTCAATTTATCAGATGAAATGATAAATAAAAACTACAAGGGATTTATATCAGTCGAGAACAATATATATATTTTCATATGCGTTTCAGATACAAATATTAAATTATACAAGGAGATTGATTATTACTGGGCGATAATTGACGAAATCATAAACATGAAATCAATTAATAACATACCCATATGTGATAAAATAATAAATGTATTCCAGTCAAATGAAGAGATTCAAAATATACACGATGAGAACAATGTTCCGATTGAAATGCCAATTGTTGGGTATACATGCACTAATAACAAAAATGGTTATTCAAATATTACATTGTCATCTGTACTGACGAAATCATTAATTACACGTACAATAGAGCATGATATATTCGGTGATACGTTAATCCTTTCAAGAATACCATTAACAAGTGAACGTAACAATATGGAGCGACTATGTTTGTTTTCGAAAGGTGCTATATACATTTTTCATTCTGATTTCACAGTTCGTGAAATAAAAAAAATAGATAACACATCCTGTATTTGTTTTATACAAAATAATATCGAGATGTGGTCTGTAAAAGACATTCGTCTTTATTCGTATATCTAATTTATTTAGTATATCATATATTAGATATTTTTACGTGCTAATGCATATATCCTTGAATAAATTTATCCAATACATCAGTGTTTACATTATCTTTGAAATTAGTCATAATATCTTCTTTTAATGGTTTTCGATTGTATACTTCTTGATATCCGTTTATATATTCGATAATTTTTTCAATATGTAGATGATACGCGTCTTCTTCGTCTCTTATACGTCTAGCCGTCATTTCAACCTCTTGTATTTTAAGTAATTCTGTTTGTCGTTTGATTTCAATTTGCTTTGCCAGTTCTTCTTCACGTTCGTCCATTATATGCTGTTGCTTCATTATGAGTTCATCTCTCTCTCTTACTGCATTTGCTCCGACTTCGTCTAATTCAGAAGAATCCAATAAGTTATCCCCGTCTTCGTACCATTTATTTCTAGTTTCATCCGCACTAATAATGGTATCGCAGATATCAGGTTTCTTCAACCTCTCAAATCGGCTTCGTTTTAGTGAACCTGGTTTTCCTTGGAATTTCAGAGTAAATTCCCAAATCGTTTTTTCATCAATAGACGGACTTGTTTCCATTAATCGATCAAATTCTAATCTACATGATTTGATGAAGTGACCGGCTTTGTCTCTCTCTTCCGGTTTTTTTGCGAGTTCAATACGTATATTACGTGCGAATTTATCCCAGGCGATTGATGCGACCCGATGTGCCTCATTGTTCTCGGAAATCTTTAAATATTGTTGAATCGTTGTTAAAATACCAATCATAATATTAATTGTTCCAATAACCGCGGGAGCATAATCTTTAACGCTGGGAGGAAGTGTACTTTGTGCGAAAGATGCCGTTCCGGTTACTGTAGATAATGTGATAGCAGGTATAGTAAACCATGCATGCATGGTTGATAATTTAGCATGACATCGTTGATTTAACCACTTATAGCACTGGGCTATGTCACACCACTCTACTAATATTTTTTCATTATCAGGAGACCACATAATTTTATCCTCACGTGTATCTCTTTTTATAGGGACAATGCTACGTTTTTCATCAGGAAGTGTGTCGGTTTCGTTGACCGGTTGTTTTTCAGAAACACTTTCATTTGGTTCCATCATAAAAATAAAATGTTATATATTAATCCAACATTCTATTTCTAAATTATCATCCTAATTAGGCGGACAAATTAAACGCACCATGTTTATTTTTGTTTTGATTTGTTATCGGAATTATTCTTATTATCAGGTTTTGTCTTTTGCTCTGTGGTTGGCTTGTCTTCAGGTTTTGTTTTTTTCTCTGTGGCAGGTTTATTTTCAACTTTTGTTTTCTGTTCTGTGGTTGGCTTGTCTTCAGGTTTTGTTTTCTGTTCTGTGGTTGGCTTGTCTTCAGGTTTTGTTTTTTTCTCTGTGGTTGGCTTGTCTTCAGGTTTTGTTTTTTTCTCTATGATTGGCTTGTCTTCAGGTTTTGTTTTTTTCTCGGTAGTTGGCTTGTCTTCCGACTTGACAAACGTTTTGGATACGTCTTCGACGTTAGACGTTTGATCTATATCGGGAATGTTATCGCGTTGTTGTATTATAGTTTCACTATGAATCTGATTATCCACTTCGGCGATATCAAACTTTCGAAGTGGTTCTGCGTCTTCAACGTCGTCTACTGAATAAGCATGATCGCCGTTAACATTTTCTTCAATGTCGGCATCAAAATTATTCAGTCTATCTAATAAATTTTTTAAGTGTTTGGTTTGTGATATATGAAAAAACGAGAGATAATTAACATACAACGTCATTTGTTGATTTAGTACTGAGTTCTCATGTTCTAACGTGTTCAACATATTTGAGATAGAGAACCCAATCCTAGTTTTTTTATTATAATTAACAATATTTTCGTGGTTTTTTTCGTAGCATTCATATAAATAATTAATAAATTTCATAATGTCAGAATGCATGTTTTTTACATCTTCTAAATTATATTCTTGGAACGGTTCTAAATCTTTATATACTGGGTATGTTCTAAATTCCTGTTCTTCAGCACTTAAATCATCCGCATTGTCTTGTATATACATAGTGATTAGCATATATAATTTATAGTAATCGCAATACATTCTATTATTTAACAATATTCTTGTTTTGTTCATGTTCTCGAGTTCAAGAGAAAATAATTTATATTGAAAGAAGAATGAGTCTAAACTAAATAGTAATGATTTTTTGGTAGTATGTTTTGAAAGTTCTTGATATGATAATTTAAGATGTTCTATTTTTAGATTAATCTGTTCCTTTGCTTTAGTAACATCATTACGTAATAAAAGTATATTTTGAAACGTGTTTTTTAACTTATCTAGATTCAATGACAATACATTCATCGTGGTATATATTTATAGAACAAAAAAAGATTGAACTTAATTATATTTTACAGAATAAATGATTTATTAATTACTTGCCTATTTGCAGAGTCGTCGACTATTAAACTAAAATATTGAACCCGGTATCCCACATATTATATTCCTTATAATCAGAGATTTCTTCGACCGGAGACGTATTTTCTTGTATTTTCGTGACATTGCCACCTAGAGTACAATATCGGTAGAATGGCACTGTAGTTCGATTAATATGGGGGGCATTATTTCGGTTTTTCTTTTCAACATGTAATCGAATCTCCCAATATTGTGCGGCTTCTTCATCGTATAATA
>Ga0209533_1001386_pt1 | contig 22640 bp, 19 predicted proteins | sample COG_04_FD_184748 | JGI IMG/M metagenome (GOLD analysis project Ga0209533, IMG submission 184748) | Pelagic Microbial community sample from North Sea - COGITO 998_met_04 (SPAdes) (version 2) | ecosystem: Environmental > Aquatic > Marine > Neritic zone/Coastal water | place: Helgoland, sampling...
GTTTTGGTCTTCAGCTTGGAAATGACCGCGGCTCAGCTGGCTATGCGTCTGATTTGCAGCCGAGCTCGTGTCGATATGAAGCGGATACGTGATCGAGTCATATCGAAGCAGGAGTCCGGAGAAATCGCAACCACCGTGAAGGAACTGAAGGGGACACCACTTTGGATTGACGATGCCGCCTCCTCTTCGATTCTCGACATCCGGGCAAAAGCGCGGCGGATTGATGCCAAGCACCGTCTGGGTCTGGTTGTGATTGACTATCTTCAGCTCATCCGTGGCACCGATTCTCGAGCGCCTCGAGAGCAGCAAATCGCAGATATCTCCAGAGGAGTCAAGGGCATGGCGAAAGAGCTCAACGTGCCTGTCGTCGTCCTCAGTCAGCTCAACCGTGAGTCGGAGAAAGAAAACCGCGATCCACGCCTCTCCGACCTTCGCGAGTCGGGCTCTATTGAGCAGGATGCGGACGTCGTCCTGCTCCTTCATCGTCCTAAAAAGCGTGATGATGATGAGGCCCTCGACGAAGGAGGCCTACCCGGCGAGGTGGAACATATTAAATTAATTATTGCAAAGCAGCGTAATGGCCCCGTAGGTGAAGTTGATCTTACCTTTGTTCGCCGCTATACACGCTACGAAAATTTTAAACGTTAACATTGCCGGTTACTCTCACTTCCAAATGCGCAATCTTTCGACCATCTTGTTCGCCGCCGCAGGCATCCTCGCGTGCCTTCTGCCGACTTCCTTCGCACTCGGCCAAGAGACTGAAACCTATCCGGTGATCAATCGCATCATTCCGGAGTTCGACGGTTTCCGCTCGGTCAGTGACCAATTTATCTTTGGTAATATTCAGTTGCGCCCCGGCATGAATTATAATCCGGCGCTCCTGGATCAGTCGATCCGCGCGCTCTACGGCACTGGGCGGTTCGAATTTGTCGAAGTGCGCGTGGAAAAGGCCCAAAATGAGACCGTCGATGTGATTTTTGAACTAGTCTCCAAATACACGATAGAACGTATCCGTTTTAACGGTAATGATGCCTATTCTGATGCACGTCTCGCTTCCAAGGGCGAAATCGAGAGCGGGATTGCTTTGGACGAGTATCAGGTCAGTGTGTCTGCCGACGCCATCAATGCCTACTACGTGGAAAAAGGCTACCCGGATGTAGAGGTCGATTATCGAATCCAGCGCGATGAGCAGACCGGTTATGCGGTCGTGAACTTCGATATTGAAGAGGGTGGTAAGGTCCGCATCGATGAGATTGATTTCGTTGGGAATGAAGCGCATTCCGATAAAAGGCTGCTCAAGCAACTCGAAACCGCCGAGCATGGTTGGTTGTCCTGGTTGACTGGCTCTGGGAAGTTCGACGAGAAAAAATTTAAAGAAGACCTCGATACCCTGCGCAAATTCTATCGCGATTCCGGATACCTCGATTGCGAAATTGACCAAGACAAAGTATCCATAGATTTCGTCGATTCCGATGAGATTGTGATCACCATTCCGATCTCTGAAGGGCAGCTCTACTATTTAGGCGAGTTTTCCGTGGTTAATGCTACTGTGTATACTGAGAATGAGCTCTTGAGCCGGATTCGCCTCAAGACGGGTGGGCCTTTCTCACCGCAGGGTGTTGATGATGCAGCTACGGCGATCCGTGAATACTACACTTCGAATGGCTACCTCGATAGTGGCGTCCGCGCCGAGCGTGTGCCCAATATGGAGACACGCCGGATTGATGTGGTTTTCCGGGTGCGTGAGAGCGAAAAGTTCTACGTCGAATCCATTAATGTAGAAGGCAACACGAAGTCCAAAGCGCGTGTGATTATTCGTGAATTAGCGCTCGCTCCAGGTGATGTTTTCGATCGTAAGCGGATGGAAGTCAGTGAGCGCCGCCTGGACAATACAGCACTCTTTGAAGAGGTGCGCCTGAATCCCGAACCGACTAACATTCCGGGCCGTAAGGATCTCGACATCACAGTGCGCGAAGGTCGCACAGGTAACTTCACCTTTGGTGCGGGCTTCGGCTCGGTCGAGAGTGCTGTCATCTACTTCGAGGTAGCTCAGGGCAATTTCGATTTATTTAATTGGCGTTCGGGCTTTCAAGGCGATGGCCAAAAATTCCGCTTTCGCGCCTCCCTCGGCACGAGCAGTAATCAGATCCTGATCGCCTTTGAGGAGCCTTGGCTGTTTGAGCAGCGTCTTGCGTTTGGCGTGGAACTGTATCGAACCGAGTCCGACTACAATAGTGCCGATTACAACGAGCTACGGACCGGCTTTGAACTATACCTTCGCCGCCGTCTCTTCGAACTCGTGGAAGCCCGTCTTTCCTATCGCCTCGAACTGGTTGAAGTCTTTGATGTGCGCCGCGGTTCGGGTGCCGTCGAGTCTGACGGTGCTGTTAATGGCGATGGTGTGCCCAATGTCTTCCAGCGTGCGGAGGGTGAGGACCTTGTTTCGAAAGTTGGCCTGACCTTCCTCCGTGATAATCGTGAGACTTTGGTTTTTACCCGTAAGGGGAATCGCTCAAGCTTAGAGTTTGAGTATGCCGGTATCGGTGGTGACGTGAATTATTACAAGATGGAAGGGCGGACGGCACATTTTGTGCCGACCTTCGACACATTGGATCAATCGCTTTCAATCGTGGCTCGCGTCGGTAGTATCAGTCCCTTTGGGAACAGTAACGAAGTCCCTTTCTATGATCGCTTCTATTTGGGAGGGCCCGACAATCTCCGTGGCTTCGATTATCGTGAAGTCGGGCCTCGCGATGACGACCTCACTGCGGATGATGAGGCTGTTGGCGGCAACTCCTATTCCTTAATTTCCTTTGAGTATGGCTTCCGTATCGCGGAACCTTTAGGGCTGGTCGTTTTCTATGATTGGGGATTTGTGAATGAAAGTGATTTTGATTTCAACATGTCAGATTATGCCGATAATTGGGGGGTGGGTGCGCGTATTATGCTCATGGGCTCTCCGCTTAAGCTCGATTTGGGTATTCCAATCACTTCGCCCGAAGGAACCGGCGGGGGCACTCAGTTTAATTTTTCCTTTGGCACGCGCTTTTAATTGTGCTCTATACCTAACAACGAATTCTACTAAAAACACATATCATATGAAAAAATTCACTTCAGTTATTATTGTCTCTCTCTTGATCGTTAGCGGTCTTTTTGCCCAGAAATCACCGATCGTAGGTGTCGTCGATGTGGAACGTGTGCTCGGCGATTACACGGCTTTTCAAGCGGCTCTCGAAAAAGTGCGTGGCTCAGTTGCCCCCGTTGAAGAAGAAATTCAAAAGATGCAGGCCAGCATTGAAAAGATTGTAACTGATGGTCGCGCAGCAGAAACCAAGGCCAAGAATCCTGCCGCGAGCGATGAAGCTCGCGCCGAGGCTCAAGCTGAGGTGACTGCACTGCAGCAGCAACTGCAGGAGGCTCAGCAACAGTTCCAGCAATTCCGTCAACAAGCACAGGCGCTTGCACAGAGGGGCCAACAAGAGGAGCTCGCTCCTCTCCAGGAGACTGCCATTGAAGCGGTCAAGACTGTCGCAGCCGACAAGGGCATTGACTTGGTCTTGCCGAAGAAGTCTCTGATCTTCTCGTCCGACTCGCTTGAGATCTCGGATGCAGTGATTGCCGTCCTTAACGCCGCCAATTAAAGAGCTTAAACCTTATATTTTAAAAACCCTGTTCTCGCCTAGGACAGGGTTTTTTGCTTCTTATCCCTCATGGCTATAGCATACAGCACGCAGCGCATCCTCGAAATCTTAGGCAATGATTGTGAGTCGGTTGGGGCCTACGATGGTTTGATCAGTGGAATCGCCTCGCTGTCTGAGGCTATTGCGGGCGATTTGTCCTTTCTGGGGAATCCAAAGTACCGTGCCTCTGTAGCCAGATCCAAGGCTTCTATCTTACTGGTCCCACGAGACTATGAGGGGTTGCCACAGGCAGGGCAGCTTTACCTGAAGTTGGACAATCCTTCCTTCGCGCTCGCTTTGATCTGTCGAGACATCGAAGGAATGCTGCTGCCTAAGCCGCCGACAGGTATCCACCCGAGCGCAGTGATCGAAGCGGATGCCGAGATTTCCCCAGAGGCCAGCATTGGTGCCTTCTGCTATGTTGGTTCTGGTGCAAGCGTCGGTGCAGCTGTGCTGGAGAGCCACGTCACGGTTGGTCGATCCGCTCGGATCGCCGATGGCTCGTATTTGTTTTCCAAGGCCTCTGTGGGCGATTATTGCGAGATTGGGCTTCGTAACCGATTGTTGGCAGGTTGTGTCATCGGCTCGGATGGTTACGGTTACGAATTCCTTGACGGCGCCCACCAGCGGGTGCCGCAGATTGGTAATGTCGTGACAGGCGCCGATGTCGATGTAGGTGCGAATACTACAATCGACCGGGCGCGCTTTGGATCCACTCTAATCGGAGAGGGGACCAAAATTGATAATCAGGTGCAGATCGCTCACAACGTGCGGGTGGGGCGGCACTGCCTGATCGTTGCCCAAGTCGGCATCAGCGGGAGTAGCGTACTCGGCGACGGAGTGATCGTCGGCGGACAAGCCGGTATTGCCGGGCATTTGAAGGTAGGGTCGGGGGCGATGATCGCGGGTGGCACCGCTGTAGTTAGCGATATCGAGGCGCAAACCAAAGTGCGCGGCTATCCGGCTATGCCCATGATGCTGTTCAACCGGATGGCGGTCTTGCAACGAAAGTTGCCCGATCTTTTCAAAAGGTTTGATCAACTTGAAAAAAGCTTGGAGTCTCTGCAAAACCAGTCTCGGTAAATGAACTCATCACTATGAAAGAAAGCGCGCTCAAAATTTTCTGCGGGAACTCAAATCCTGCTCTTGCTAAAGAAATCTGTGAATATCTCGATGTGCCCCTCGGTGAAGCAGATGTCATTAGCTTCCCGGATGGCGAGAGTTTCGTTCGGATCAACGAAAATATCCGCGGCGCTGACGTGTTCATCATCCAGTCCACCTGCAACCCAGCGAACCAGAATTTGATGGAGCTTTTCATCATGATCGACGCTGCCCGTCGCGCTTCCGCCAACCGCATCACCGCGGTGATTCCCTTTTACGGGTACGCTCGGCAGGACCGCAAAGACCAGCCGCGTGTGCCCATTACCTCGAAGTTGGTCGCCAATTTGCTCGTTTCCGCAGGCGCCAACCGTGTGCTTACTGTCGACCTCCACGCGCAGCAGATTCAAGGCTTCTTCGATATTCCGGTCGACCATCTCTATGCTTCGCCGGTCCTGTTTCAGTATCTGAAGGATATCGAGACGAAGAACCTCACACTCTTCTCTCCCGATGTCGGTGGTATGAAAATGGCCTCTGCCTATGCGGGGATGCTCGATGTGCCACTTGGCTTTATCGCCAAGCGCCGCACCAGCGCTGAAACCGTCGAAGCGGTTTCACTGGTCGGCGAGACTGAAGGACGCGACATCCTATTGATTGATGACATGACGGAGACGGCGGGCACGCTTTGTGCCGCCGCAAAGTTACTCAAGGAAAATGGTGCAAGAAGTGTCATGGCTGCCGTCAGTCACGGGGTTCTCAATGAGATGGGCTACAAACGTCTGGCTTCGGGCGTGATCGATCAACTCATCACAACCAACACCACCCCTGTTCAGTGCCGTGATGGTGTGCCGATTACTGTTCTCAGCGTGGCGGAGCTTCTCGGCGAAGGGATCAAACGCATCCATAATAATGCGAGTGTCACTGGCCTCTTTGATATTAAAGGTTTCTAATCGCAGGCTGTGGTCGGGCTGAACGTGGATATTTTTTTTCTGCTCTATCTGGGGGCGGGATTCCTTCTGCTCTTTGGGCTCTGGTTCTATTACGATTGGCGCGACGGCCATCTCCATGAAGCGCAGCGCACAAAGGTCATCTACCACTGTATCAAATGCAGCCAGATTTACACCGGCCCTCATCTTAGCGAAGAATGCGATTGCCCCCAATGCGGCTTTACCAATGGTCGGCTTCGCTTCTAGCCAAACAGTTTTTTCAGTTTTCAGTTGTCTAGTTTTCAGTTCATCTTCGTGTAACACGTATTCAATTCTACATCGTTCCGGTTCGCTTTGCGCCCGGTATTGTCGTCACTTCATTCCTCGGAACAGCGTTTCCAGTTTTTATCCTTTCCTACTATGCCAGACATCATCGCAGTTCTCGACTTCGGCTCGCAATACACGCAAGTCATCGCCCGCCGCATCCGCGAAGCCAACGTGCTCTCACGGATCTATCCATATAATACGAAAGCCAGCGTTCTGAAGAAGGAGGGTGTTAAAGGTATCATCCTCTCGGGTGGACCGTCTTCTGTCCTGATTAAAGGATCTCCTCGCCCGGATGCTAAAGTCTTCGAGATGGGCGTCCCAATACTTGGGATATGCTACGGCGAGCAATTGATGGCGCACATGCTGGGCGGCAAGGTTGGTAAGAGTGCGCAGCGCGAGTTTGGTCACGGCACTCTTAGCATCAGCAAAAAAGGTAAGCTCTTCGCCGGCCTGCCCAAGTCACTTCGAGTTTGGAACTCCCACGGAGACCGTCTTGAAAAGCTTCCCAAGGGCTTCGAGGCCATCGCTTCGACCGAAAACTCACCCTATGCCACGATCCAGGATGCCAAACGTGAATTTTATGGGATGCAATTCCACCCGGAGGTGGCACACTCCGAGTTGGGTATGGAAGTGCTCTCCAACTTCCTCTTGAAGATTTGCAAGTGCAAGGCGGAGTGGTCGATGGCCAACTATATCGAAGAGTCTATCCGCCAAATACGCGATACGGTCGGCGACAAACGCGTCATCCTTGGCCTGAGCGGAGGCGTCGACTCCTCTGTCGCCGCTGCGCTCATTCATCGCGCGATTGGTAAGCAACTGACCTGCGTTTTTGTTGATAATGGCCTCCTCCGTCTCCACGAGCGCGAGCAAGTCCAGAAACTCTATGGCGATCACTTCGATCTCGATCTCCGCGTTGCTAAGAAGGCGAATCTTTTTTTAAGCCGTCTCAAAGGCGTCTCCGAACCCGAGAAGAAACGCAAGATCATCGGTAACACCTTTGTCGAAGTTTTCGACGACGAAGTTAAAAAACTCAAAAAGAAGAAAGGCAATTACGCCTTCCTTGCTCAGGGCACGCTCTATCCGGACGTGATCGAATCGGTCGCCATCGACGGCAACCCCGCCGCCCTTATTAAGAGCCACCACAATGTAGGCGGTCTGCCAAAGAAAATGAAGCTCGATTTGCTGGAGCCACTGCGCGAACTCTTCAAGGACGAAGTGCGTGAGCTCGGCTCCGAACTCGGCCTGCCCAAAGAAGTCGTCTGGCGCCAGCCTTTTCCTGGTCCTGGCCTGGGAGTCCGTGTGATGGGGCCGATCGTTAAAAAGGACCTCGACGTCCTCCGCAAGGCCGACGCCATCCTACACGAGGAGATGATGGCCGCGGATCTCTATTATAAAGTCTGGCAGTCCTTCTGCGTCTTCCTCCCCGTTAAGACGGTCGGCGTGATGGGGGACGAGCGTACATATGAGAACGTTGTCGCCCTGCGTATCGTCGAGAGTGTCGATGCCATGACGGCCGATTGGGCGCGTGTGCCCTACGAAGTGCTCCGGACCATTTCGAGCCGTATTATCAACGAGGTCACCGGGTGTAACCGCGTCGTCCTGGATATAAGCTCCAAGCCTCCTAGCACCATCGAGTGGGAGTAAGGCGAACTTATTCCCCGAATAGTGGTCAGAGTTTATTCTAGTATGAAACATTTCATTCCAATTGGCTTTTGTTTATTACTGGCTACTGCTCTCCATGCCCAAGAGCCTACCGTCAGCGATGTCATCAGCCGTGCACGGGCGACAATCGGCAACGATGCGAATCTGGATGGTCTCGTCACGCTGAGGCTCGTCGGCAGCCTTGAGCCTGCTGCCCCGGAGATGCCCTCGGCGACCTTGCTGATCATCGCACGTAAGCCAGCTTCGCAGCGCATGGAAATCAGGGTCGACGACATCGTCGAGACGACCATCCTTAATGGAGATAGAGGCTGCATTATTCGCTCCAACCTCAACGCAGACGCCTCTCGAATGCGTGACTTGGTGGGCATGGAATTAGAACGTGTGCTCTACAGCACGCGTCAGTTTTTTAACTTTTATCGACCGGACTTCAAAAACGGCGAGAAAGTTAGCTTAGAAGGTATTGAAAACTGCCGCGGTCAGCGCAGCTATAAATTGCGCTACCAGTATTCCGAGGGCTTGGAAACGATCCGTTATTTTTCACTCGAGGATGACACCTTGGTTTCCACCATTACCGAAAACGGCGTCGAGAGCATCGGTGTCGGTTCGCAAATTGTGGGCGGCATCAAGTTCCCCGCTAAGATCGAATACTACGAGGGAGCACGCAAGCTACACACTATCGTGCTGCACGAAGTGGTCGTCAACAAACCCCTTACCGCGGGCGTCTTCGCGATCCCGGAAGGGGATACACAATAAGGTGCCTCTGAAGTGTCCAAGGATGTAAACCTGAATCTGAATTATGCAAAAGATCAAATTGTCCGAGTCTCTGAAATTTCAAAATGCTCTGCGCTCTTTCTGTGAACAGGCAATTGTATCCGGGGATGTCAGTGATGTGGTCACCGGCGTCCTGGCCGATGTGCGTCTGCGCGGCGACAGCGCCGTTCTGCAATACACCGAGAAATTCGACCGTGCCCGGTTGACTGCTCAGGATATGCGTGTGTCACCCGAAGCGATCAAAGCCTCTGTAAAAACCCTCAGCGCCGCGGATCGCAGGGCGATCCGCGAGTCGATTGCCCTCGTTAAGGACTTCCACAAAAAGACTCTGCCGAAAGACTGGAAGGCAAAAAACGCGCAGGGCGGCATTGTCGGTGAGCGCTTTTACCCGATCCAGCGGGTCGGTCTCTATATCCCTGGAGGCAATGTGCCGCTCGTTTCGACCGTCGTCATGACCGCCGTGCTTGCCAAGCTCGTTAAATGTCCCCAGATCGCGGTTTGTACGCCTCCTGATGCCGATGGCAACATTGCCGCGGGTATGCTCGCGGCACTGTCCATGATCGGGATAGAGGAAGTCTACAAAGTCGGCGGCGTCCAAGCCGTCGGCGCCATGGCTTATGGCACGAAGACCATTCCCGCCGTCGATAAAATCTTTGGCCCTGGCAACGCCTTCGTCATGGAGGCCAAGCGTCAGGTGCTTGGCACGGTCGGCATCGACCTTCTGCCCGGCCCCAGCGAGGTCATGATCATCGCCGACTCTGGTGCCAACCCGCGCCACGTAGCCGCCGATCTACTCGCCCAAGCCGAGCACGGCAGTGGTAAAGAGATCATCTACCTCGCTACCACAAGTCAGGTGCTCCTGGCTAAGATCGAAAAAGCTCTTGGCCAACTCTTGCCCTCCCTCAGCCACGCCGACAAGTGCGCCAAGGTGCTTAAAGACCGCTGCCTCGCCGTGACCTGTAAAAACCTCGCTCAAGCCGCCGAAGTCGCCAACTACATCGCACCCGAGCACTTGGAGCTCCAAGTCGCCGACAAGTCGATCGAGTCGTTGAGCCGGCAAATTACCACCGCTGGGGCCATCCTTCAGGGCTATATGACGCCCACCGTGCTCGGTGATTTTACCGCCGGTCCCAGCCATACGCTCCCGACTGGGCGTGCTGGCCGCTTCTTCAGTGGCCTTCAGGCCACCGACTTCATGCGCCGCTCCAGCACCGTGCGCTACGACGCTAAGAGCCTCGGCAAAGCCTCAGTTGTCGTCGAAACTTTTGCCCGCCTCGAACAGCTCGACGCCCACGGTAAGTCGCTCACGATCCGCTTATAGAAGGAATCGGCTGACTGCGTAGGAGCTCAGTGGGCTTACGCCCCGTAAGCGCCCGCCTCGGTCAGCTTCCGGATGCTTTCGACCACGTGTGCCTTGTCTTCTGGATAAGTCACGCCGAACCAGGGGCTCTCGGTTTGCAACACAGGGCAGGTAACTGCGCCTTCCTGAATCAGGCCGTCGACCAAGCTTGGCAAATAATACTCTGATTTCGCTTCGCCGCCGCGTGCTTGCAGAAAGGCTTCGAAGCGGGCTTCGAGCGGTTCGAAGATGGCGGGGCTGAAGCCCCAGAAGTTCATCGAGACCACCGTGTCTTCCGCCAGCGTCACGCGTTTGCCGGTTAAGTTTTCACCGTGCAGTTCACCGTTTGCATCGATGCCGATGCAGGTGTATTCTTCGACGCTCTGCAGCTGGCCGTTTCGCAGTCTGCAAACGCCTCGGTTGACAGTGCCGTGTTGGGATAGGGTGTTCTTTAGGACATAGCCGACCATGCTGGCGGCGAGGGCATTGTTATCCGACAGCGCGCTCAAATGCGCGGCCATCTGCGCATAGGCTTCGCGCCCGTAGAAATCGTCGGCGTTGATCACTGCAAAGGGCTCGGCAATCAACGCGCGTGCTGCGCGAACGGCATGCGCTGTGCCCCAGGGCTTGCTGCGTCCCTCGGTCACCGTGTAGCCTCCGGGTAGATCGTGGAGGTCTTGGAAGGCGTAGCGCACCTCGATTCGGCCGCAATGTTTATCGCCCACTTGGGTGCGAAAGGCTTCTGCAAAATCCTTGCGGATGACGAAGACTACTTTGCCGAATCCGGCACGGCAGGCGTCTTCCACCGCGTAATCGATCATGGTCTGGCCCGACGGCCCCATGGCGTCGAGTTGTTTGAGACCGCCGTAGCGGGAACCCATGCCAGCGGCGAGTAAGACGAGAGTCGGTTGCATGAGGGTGTGGAATAGGGCGATCGCTAGGTATTGACAACCCGTAATTGTCGGCATCTTTGATTTCGTCGCACCCTAGACAGAGCATCCGTGCTCTGTGGTGGCTGCTATGCCTTATGCTGCCATCATGGGCAGAGATGCCCTTGTTCCATAATCTGAATTTGGATCTTCGCTTTATGAATTCAGTTGAATCCCTCAACGGATTCGTTCTTCTTGCACAGGTCCCATGAAGAAGACTTTTGACGCCCCCCATCGTGCGCTTCCGCACATACAAGACTTGCACGCCTACGTGCCGGGCGAACAGCCGCAGGGCGACGGTTGGGTCAAGCTCAACACCAACGAAAACCCGTATCCGCCTTCGCCGAATGTGGCGAAAGCCGTCACTGCAGAGGTGGCCAACCTGCGCAAATACCCCGAGCCAAGCTCGGTTAAACTGCGCGCCGCGATCGGCCAAAGCTTCGGGCTCACGCAGAAAAACGTCATTATCGGCAACGGCTCGGATAACATTCTCGACCTGATCACCCGATGCTTCGTCTCCGATCTAGGCGCCGGACACACTGTGCCCAGCTACTCGCTTTACCCCGTCGTGGCCGGAATGTCGGGGCAGAACCTGGTCGATGTGAATTTCGAACGCTCCATGCAGCTCGATGTCGAAGCGCTCGCTGCCACTCAGGCTAAAGTCTTTTTTCTGACGAATCCCAACGCGCCCACTGGCGTTGCTTTTCCGCGCTCACAGATCGAGGCTGCCCTCAAAGCGATCGACGGTCTGCTCGTCGTCGATGAGGCCTACGTGGACTTCGGTGGGGAAACTGCCGCGCCATTGCTCCATGACTACGAAAATCTAGTCGTCGTACGCACGTTTTCCAAGTCCTATGGTCTGGCTGGTATGCGTGTCGGTTTTGCCCTAGCGAGTGCCGAAATTATTGGCATACTCGACCGCGTGCGGGATGCCTACAACCTCGACCGAGTGGCTCAAGCTGCTGCGCTTGCCGCTTTCGAAGATGTCGAATACTTCGAAAGGCAGCGTCAGAAAGTCATGGCCACCCGCGAGGCGACGCGTGCTGAACTCGACAAATACGGCTGGTTTACCTATCCTTCGTCCACCAACTTTCTTTTTACCGAGCCGAAGAACGCTATTGGCGAGTCCAGCCCTGAGGTCGCGCGCAGCCTCTTCGAGCACCTCAAAGCGCAACGCGTCCTCGTGCGCTATTTTCCCACGCATCCTTTAACTTGCGCTTTTATCCGCGTTAGCATAGGAACGGATGCTGAAATGAAGGCTTTTTTAACCGCCGTCGAATCATGGCTCAACCACGCATAGCAGAACTCACCCGCAATACTAAAGAGACTCAGATCCAAATGGAGCTGAATCTCGACGGCACTGGCGTGTCTGAAATCGAGACTGGTATCCCGTTTTTCGACCACATGCTGACACTCTTCGCACGTCATGGCCTCTTCGATCTTAAGGTCAAAGTGGTTGGCGATATTGAAGTCGATTACCACCACACGGTGGAGGACACCGGTATCGTGCTTGGCCAATTGGTCAAAAACGCCCTCGGCGAGAAGCGTGGCATCCGCCGCTATGGATTTTTCATCCTTCCGATGGACGAGTCGCTCGCGCGTGTCGCGCTCGATCTTTCGAACCGCCAAGCCTTCGTCTATCATGTCGACTACAAAGATCCCATGGTGCGTGACTTCAGCATCGGTTTGGTTAAAGAGTTCTTCCAAGCCTTTGCTAACGAAGCTGGCTGTAACCTGCATATCCATCTCGAATACGGAGAAGAGCCACACCACATCGCCGAGGCCATCTTCAAATGCTTCGCCCGCGCCCTCGATGTCGCGACCACGATTGATCCACGCTTGGGCGACGCTTTACCCAGCACTAAAGGCACGCTCTCGAGCTGAGTCGATCAGATCGACTATAAATGGTGGAGGTGGCGGGAGTCGAGGCGGTTAGAAGATTTCCTACTGATTCACCTTAAATCCACTAAAAGCTTCTTATCAGCACTTTACATAATATCAAGGTGGCAGCAGCTCGCGCCAGTTTGCAGGTAAATGAAGCGGAATTGGCAAATAATTGGCAAATAGTAACGTGCTTTAGATTTTTAGCTCAATCAGTTCCTTCGTGATGGGTTGATTTGATACTTGGCAATAATTCTAATTTTTTTGGCGATCAGAATGCTGGCGTGCCTTCGGGAACAAAGACTTGGAGGGTTTTTGGGTGGGTTTCATTTCTTAGTTAAATCTTTATATTTTGCGTTCGACCCAGTTTTAGTCCCCCATGGAATTTGGAGTAAATGCTCTCTTCATAGATCTCCTTCGCCCAGACTAGTCTGTGGGCTTCCGGATCTTCCCAAGATCCAAACCATTCACCGCACCATTTTTCGTAGGCACCTCTGGCATCTCTATGTGCGTAGAAAACCGAAATTCGACCGAAGGCTTCTCTTGTGTCTACCATGTCCAGTATGTGGGCATTGATCGGCTCGTCGCTCATCGCATCACGCAGAGCTCGCCGCCTTGCAGCCTCTTCCTCTGATAGGCTATTGGAAGGCGGGCATCGCTTCGTTATTGAAGAAAAGGTCAAGCGCCCCTAACACTTGGATCACCTGTCGGTTAAACATGGGGGCTTCTCAGGCCGTGAGCCGTTATGTGACGGAACTACTTAAAAATCGAAAATTGAAAAAAACTTATCACGATGAGTTATGCACAAAAATTACGGAATGACCCCTTCTACCCTCCCTATTTGCGAAAGCCGGGGCAGAGTCGGGGGTAGAGTCGAAAACTGAGGGCGGAAGCGGAATAAGTAAGGGTGGAAATGCCGGAACTGAAGGTGCAGGGGTAGAGTCAGGGGTAGAGGGCTAAAAAGGGGACATTCCGTAATGTTATAAGTTGACTTCTCGCACGAAGGTATTGTTTTTGGGTGAATGGCGCGCACACTCCGAATCGAACGCAGGGGTGGTGTTTACCACTTGATCAACCGTGGTAACTACCTTCAGGATTTGTTCATCAATGATGGGGCGCACGGTTCTTTCGAGTCGTGCTTGTTTGAAGCCTGCGAAAAATGCGGTTGGATATTGGAAGGTTTCTGCGTGATGACGAACCACTTCCATCTGGTGGTGCGCACGCCAAAGGGCAATTTGATTTACGGCATGAAATGGCTCCAATCCACTTTCGCCAACCGCTATCACAAATACCGCAAGGTTCACGGCAAGTTGTTCCAAGGGCGCTATAAGAGCTTGATCGTTGAGGAGGATTCTTATTTGGGAGGCTTGTTGCACTACGTGCACCTCAATCCTGTCAGGGCCGGCATGTGCACGGTATCGGGTTTGAAGAATTACCGTTGGTCGAGTTATTGGTATCTGCGCAACCCTTCTCGTCGGCGTGTATTTATGGATTGTTCCGGCGCACTGAGTGCGGCCGGAGGTCTCGCGGATACGGTAGCCGGGCGCAAGAAATATCAGGATTACCTACTGTGGCTGTCGACGGACGATGTCGCCCGTAAGGAATTGGCTTTTGATACCATGTGCCGTGGTTGGGCTTTGGGTTCAAAGGATTTCAAAAAGTCGGTATTGAAGGAGGAGCTAGAGAAAGGGGAGTCGGATAATTCTGAATTTGAGGGTCGTTCGCTCAGTGAAGCCAATGAACTGATCTGGGAAGGACTCGTGGAGGGTGCCTTGGGGTATTTAGGGAAAACCGATGCCGATATTGTCTCTGATAAAAAGTGCTCCCATTGGAAGGCGGGCATCGCTTCGTTATTGAAGAAAAGGTCAAGCGCCCCCAACACTTGGATCACCTGTCGGTTAAACATGGGGGCTTCTCAGGCCGTGAGCCGTTATGTGACGGAACTACTTAAAAATCGAAAATTGAAAAAAACTTATCACGATGAGTTATGCACAAACATTACGGAATGACCCCTTCTACCCCCCTGGGCGATGCCTTACCCAGCACCAAGGGCACGCTCTCGAGCTGAGTCGCTGTGAGCGTGCAAATGGTGGAGCTGGCAGATCGCCTAGCCGTTCACTTTTTACGATCAGTCCACATTTTGTTGGCTTTGTGGGCTAATCGGAAACGGAATCAGATTATCCAATCCTTGGTGATTCCGCTCATGGCGAAAATACTCAACGTATTGCCCGACAGCCCGGCGGAGCGACTTCTCACGGAAGAATATCATCTGGTCAATGCACTCATGCTTGATGGCTGATACGAAACTTTCTGCATATCCATTCTGCTGCGGGCATCCCACTCTAGTCTGACGGAGCGAAGCGGAGAGGGGCAAACACGAAGTGTTTGGGGCAAAGCCCTGAACGAAGTGAATCAATCACTTCGACACCAGAATCTGTGAGTATCTGACGAAACTCTTTGGTGTAGAGCGGCTCGTGGTCGCAGACAAAGAACGCCGCCCATTAAGAATCCCGTCGCAACTGTCAGTTATGTTCCGAGCAACTTGTGCCATCAACTGATCGTATAAGTGAAGGGTCACGTCTGAAAAAAACGAGAATCCATAAGCTTTGGCAATGATGCTGAGCCGTTGAGTGATAAGCACTCTGCCTGCAAAAAAACCAAGGCGCATACCCGCTTAAGTCTATTGGTTCATAGCCCAGAAGCTACTCATTGCGTTTAATTTTTCAAATTACTGGCAAGCTGGTTAATCAACGTGCTTAGGTTAGCTCTATACGGTTACTCAAGGGTATAGCAGCAAAATGGCCAATACACTCAAATTGCAGAACTATGAATAATATATAGTTCAGTACGACTACTGCTACGATACAGCCAAGGCACCGAGCATCGGATTTTTCATAGTTGCATCGAATACCGACGCGATGCCGCCTCGCAATGGATCTTCGCCAGCGGTGCTAATTACAACTTTAAGTGGCTCTGCCATATAAGGCAGCGTCTCAGCCAGAATCGCCTTCCGAATGGATGGCTCCGCATACTTCATTAGATCTGCCATCCGCCCACCGATGATCACCAGAGAGGGATTGAAAGTCTGGACTAAGCAAGCGGCACCCAAGCCGACCTGTTCACCCACGGAATTTAGGACAGCCAGCACAGCCGTGTCACCTGACTTGGCCTTTGATATCACTGTCTCAACCCAATCCAAACCTGCATCGCCTTTATGCAAGAGCTTTACTCCAGCAAAATCCAATTTACGGAGCACTGCGTCCGCACCGATCTCTGTAACCCAGCAGCCTTTTTTTCCGCATTTACACTTGATGCCGTCATCCATAAACGCGGTATGGCCGACTTGCCCCGCGAAGCCTTGTTCCCCCCGCAGCAAAGCACCGTCGACAAACACGCCAGCTGCCAAACCAACCCCTAAACTGAGGTAGATAATGTTTCGCGTACCGGATTGGGCACCACGATGATACGCACCTATGGCACCTGCATGGGCTTCATTCTCCACATACACAGGTACGCCAAAACGCGCCTCCCAAGGGGCTTTCACGGGCACATGCTGCCAACCGGATGTCGGACCATAAGCAAGTTGTCCGAATTCTCGATCCACCAGTCCAGCCAAAGCCATACAAATGCCAAAGCACTTGAGTCCCTTGGAGTTACAGTGCTCGAAGGCTTTTTCCACCAATCCCGCTGCGATCTCTAGGGTGGTTTCCGGAGAACTGCCTGGCATTAACTCAGCAACATCACGCCAAAGGGTCACTTGTCCAAAATCCGTCAATAGGAGGGTCACCCGATCTAGATCGACGTCCAAGGCAATCAAAGCGCCACAGTTCGGGTTAAGCTTTAGCAAGAGACCAGGACGTCCCATGCCGCTAGCGTCATACTCCGTCTCGCTGACTAGTGACGCATTCATTAAATCCATCACAATATTTGAAACAGTTGCACGCGTGAGCCCCAATTCCGCGGCGATATTCGCTCGCGACATCGCCCCTTTCTCACGTAACTGTTTCAAAACACTTACCGCGTTCAAACGTCGAATATCACTGCGATCATATTTTTGCTGGCTAGACATTTTAATTAAGAAATTATCAACTTACTATCGAAACATAGCGCAAGTTGTTTGTTTGTTTATTGACAATACTAAATGGTGGCACTCGATATACCCACTCTCAAGAAAAATGAAACATAAGATTACCCCCACCCAATCGAGTCGTCGTAACTTTCTCAAGGCATCGGTCGCATATGGCGCATTGACCATATTGCCCTCCTCCTTTGTCCTCGGTCAAAAATCATCCGGAGGTTTGGCTCCAAATGATAAAGTCAATTTAGCAGTCATCGGCATTGGAAACCAAGGCAGTCGAGACCTCAAAAGTTTATTCAGTTCCGGACATTGCAACGTGGTCGCTCTATGTGACGTGGATCTGAAAGGCTCGCACACACAGCAATCTCAGAATGACCACCCGAACGCACCGACATTTACCGACTTTCGTGTGATGTTCGACAAAATGGACGATCAGATCGACGCGGTCCTCATTGCCACGCCCGACCACTCGCACTTTGCGGCGACCATGCTCGCTATGTCTTTAGGCAAACACGTATTCGTGGAAAAACCGCTCGCCCATACCTTCGGCCAGACAGAGCGACTCATCCGCATGGCGGCCAAACACTCCAGTCTTGTGACACAAATGGGCAATCAAGGACATTCCGGCGCGAACTATTTTCAGTTTAAAGCATGGCGCGAAGCGGGGATCATAAAAGACATCACTCGCATCACTGCACACATGAATGAGCCTCGCCGCTGGCATGGTTGGGGCCCCTCGACTACCGCATACCCCAGCGAGCCCCTACCGCAAGGTTTAGACTGGGAGCAATGGATGGACACAGTGAGAACACCACATCCCTACAGCAGCAAGCTACATCCACAAGAATGGCGGAGCTGGTATGATTATGGGAGTGGCTGTTTCGGCGACTGGGGGCCACATATTCTCGACACCTGCCACCGCTTCTTGGAGCTCGGCTTGCCAAACAAGGTCAGCGCCCTCAACCGAGACGGCATCAACCATAGCGATTTGATCTACCCTGAAGCCTCTACGATACGCTTCGACTTCCCAGAGCGCGGCCCCGATCTACCCGCTTGCGAAGTTACTTGGTATGATGGCATTAACAACAAGCCCCAGCTTGAAGCTGAATTCAGTGAACCGAAGATCAACGAAGAAACCGGCGAAACCACTCGTAATCCCACGAGGCCGAACAGACCCGGCAAAGTGCTCTACAGCAAAGGTCTGACCTTCCAAGGGGGGCGCCACAGTGATCCCCTAGAAATCGTTCCGCGTGAAAAATACCTAGACATGCGTCGTCAACTTCCAAATTTCCCGCAAAAAAATTCCAATCACTATGCCAACTTCCTACTCGCCTGTAAGGGCGAAGAAGAAGCCCGGTCACCCTTCAGTGTGAGTGGTCCGTTGACTCAAGTTTTGAACCTTGGCGTGTTGTCTCAACGCTTTGGTGGTGAGATCCAATTCGATGCCACAACAAAGCAAATAACCAATAACAAGGCAGCAAACACTTTGCTCGATCCAGTAACTCGTGAGGGATGGGAAGAATATTACAATCTATAGTCTTAGGGCTACGCTATATTCAGACAAATCTTATTACATATGAAATATACTTCCTTACTTTTCGTAGTAATCTGCGCAGTTTCATTAGCTCACGGCAATCAAGTATCTGAAAGCCAGAAGCACTATGTTCGGAAATACGCAAAACAGGTCAAAAAGGTCTCTCCCGATGCCGCACTGATCAACACCGAGCCTGAGCCCAATCTGGAGCAGGTAGGGTTCGTCGATCTTTACAATGGCCAAAATCTGGATGGATGGACGCCGCTCGGCGGTCATTGCAGTTTTGAGCCAAGGGGCGATAGTATCATCGGCACCAGTGTGCCAGGTTCACCCAGCACATATCTTTCCACAGACAAGGACGACTATACGGACTTCATCTTCACCGCAGAGCTGAAGTGGGAAGTGAATGGCAACAGCGGCATCATGTTTCGCGCCCAGAAGAAGCCAAATAAGAATGGAGTCACCATATATGGCCCACAATGTGAAATGGAAGGCACTGACATGGTGCGAGGATGGTCCGGTGGAATCTATGGTCAATCCGCAGGCGGTTGGTTTTATCCGCTCTGGCTCGATGCACACGAGCAGGCACGCAATGCAATCAAACCGGACGACTGGAATCGCGTCACGATTCAGGCGATCGGCAATAACGTTAAAACATGGATCAATGGCATCCCCGCCGCCAATTGGGAGGATGACGAATTCCCCAAAGGCTTTTTCAGCCTACAAGTCCACTACGCGGACAAAGAAGGAAAAATCCACTTCCGTAACATCAAGGTCAAAGAACTCGATCCTAGGCCACACTGAAAGGATGTCTTTGCCTCCGGCGACTTTTCCAAATGGACACAGACGAACAGCCAACCTGTCAGCGATGGATGGAGTATAAAAAATGGGATCGTTCATCGGAGTGGCTTTAAACCCGGCGACATCATTACGAAACAACACTATAAAAACTTCGAATTGCGCTTCGGTTGGAAGATATCAAAAGCGGGCAATAGTGGTGTAAAATATAGAACCCGGGGTAACACAGGACTCGAATACCAAATTCTCGATGACGCAAATCACAAAGATGGCGAAGACCCGACCCACAGAACAGGTTCACTTTACGACCTGATCGCCGCACCCGATGACAAGCAACTTAAGCCCGTCGGCGAATGGAATCACAGCCATGTCATCGCAGATGGTAACCATATTGAGCACTGGCTCAATGGTGAAAAGATCGTCGAAATTGAATACGGCAGCGACGAATGGAAGCAGCGCTTTCAGAAATCCAAATACTCCAATCAGAAAGGATTTGGCGACTGGACAGGGCCAATCCTACTACAAGACCACATGGACGATGTCTGGTTTCGAAATGTCCAAATCCGCGAGCTTTAATACAGCTTATCCTAAAGCACACATCCTAGACTATGGATCAGCAAATTAAACAGATCGAAGCCATCCGGCAAAGAGGCTTTTTGGGTAAGCTGGTGGGTTATGGCAAACTGACCGGCCCTGGTTGGGTGCAAGCTGCGGTCACTCTAGGGGGCGGCTCACTGGTGGGTGCACTCTACCTCGGTGTCATCGGCGGCTATGAGTTTCTCTGGCTACAACCGCTGGCAATGCTTTGCGGCATCATCATGCTAGCTGCGATTTCCTACGTTACACTCTCATGCGAAGAGCGACCATTCCGCGTGATGCAAAAAAAAGTCTCTCCAACCCTTGCATGGGGTTGGCTGATCGCGACCGTCATTGCGGATACCGTATTTTGCGCCGCACAGTTCTCACTTGGGCGTGGTGCTTTGGAAGACAATCTAGGCTTCAGTCCTGGCCCTTACATAATCACTGGATCCCTCTTCGTCATAGCGCTCTCCCTGATCGCCTTGTCCCAAAAAAACGAGCGTGCGTCACGCTTCATCGACAACCTGCTCAAAGGTCTCGTCGCGATCATTGTGCTCGCTTTCATGGGTGTTGTCGTGACCTTGATTAAGAACGGCGCAGTATCGTGGGGTAGTCTCTTCTTTGGTCTTGTTCCGGATTTCTCCGCACTTTTCAAACCAACAGATCAAATCGCAAACGCGATTGCCCAAACAGGTGATCAGTCCGCCTACTGGACAGAATACGTTACCTCTGAGCAGCGGAATAAGATCATTGCTGCCTTTGGCACCGCTGTAGGCATTAACATGACTTTTCTTTTACCTTACAGCCTTAAGAAAAAAGGCTGGGGCGAAGCACACCGCGAGCTCTCTCGTTATGACCTCGTCCTTGGACTTTTCGTACCATTCATCTTATGTGCGTCGGCACTCGTCATTGCATCCGCCGCTTCCTTTCACGCGAAATATGCCGACGTCCTTTCCGAAAATGGCACTCCATTTCCGGAGATGGAGAACGCGTATTATAAGATACTGGATGGCAGTTTAGCGTATCAAAACGAGCACTTCCATACACAGGAAAACGATGCCAAGAGCGCGATTCGCCAGGCCACACCAATAGCAGAAAAACAACTCGCAGCGATGCTCTCAAATCGTGACTCCGTGAATCTCGCACAATCCCTCGAACCTTTCCTTGGCAAGCATGCACAGACGATTTTCGGGGTCGGCGTGCTCGCCATGGCCATCTCCACATTGCTCGTACACATGTTGATGAATGGCTACGCGATCAGCGAAGCCTTCAACAAAGTCGGCAGTGCGAAAATCTTTATCCTCGGCGCATCTATGCCAGCACTCGCTGGACTCTTTTCGCCCTACCTCTGGAGTGGCGATGCCAAGGCTGCCATGGCAATCCCCGCATCCGTAATCGCCACGACCCTCCTCCCCATCGCGTATCTAGGATTCCTCCTACTTATGAACTCTCGATCCGCACTGGGTGCAAGCATGCCCAAGAATCGCGGACTGATCAATACCCTTATGGTCGTCTCTGCGGGTGTGGCAACCTTTGCCTCGACCTGGGCACTCTGTAACAAAGGCGCTCCTGGAATGATCGGCATCGCGATTCTCGTCCTTCTCGCGGCCATTGGAGTGAGAGGCTTTATAAAAAACCAAAACGCACACAGCTAAGCACATGAATTTCGGAATTATAGGAACAGGCATGATTGGCGGGTTTCACGCCAGAGCGATTGAAGCGATGCAGGGGGGGCAACTAATCGGCGCAGCCGATCGTGTTTACGAACGCACACAGGCTTTCGCCGAACAACATAAGACGAAGGCCTATGAATCCGTCGATTCAATGCTTGCCGACCCCGCGATCGAAATAGTCACCATTGGCACGCCCTCCGGCGCACACCTCGACCCCGCGATGGCTGCCATCGACGCAGGCAAACATGTCATCATCGAAAAGCCGCTCGAGGTCACTACTGAGCGCATCGACCAGATGGTCGATGCCGCTAAAGCCAAAGGCGTGACTATCGCCGCCGTGCTCAACCGCCGCTTTCATCTCGGCATGGATGCCTTCAAAAAGGCGGTTGATGCTAAACGCTTCGGAAAAATCACCTCCGCTTCGGCTTATGTGAAATGGTATCGCGACCAAGCCTACTACGACTCAGCTGGCTGGCGCGGCACCTGGGCGCTCGATGGTGGCGGTGCCTTGATGAATCAATCCATCCACACGATCGATAACCTGCTCTATCTGGCCGGACCGGTAAGGTCGGTACAAGCCAACACCGCATGCCTCGCACACACTGGCATCGAAGTCGAAGATATCGCCATCGCAATTGTAGAATTTAAGAACGGTGCACGCGGCGTCATCGAAGGCAGCACCTGCACATGGTCGAAGAACGGACACCCCGCCCGCGTTCAACTTGCGGGCACCGAAGGCTCTGTTTTCTTGGCGGATGAATCCTTCGAAGTGTGGGATTTTATGAACGAATGCGAAGATGATGAGACCATTCGAGCACAATTTATGCAAGGAGCTACCACAGGCCTCGGTGCCAACGATCCAAACGCTATCAATTTCAAACAACATCAGCGCAATTTCGAAGAAGTCGTCTTAGCGATCCATGAAGGGCGCGAGCCTGCAACTGGTGCCAGTGAAGCGCGCAAGAGTGTTGAGCTCATTGAAGCCATCTATCAATCGGCACGCAACAACGGCGAACTCGTGTGCTTTAGCTAAGCGATCTCTCACCCCATTTTATATCACAGAATGATTTTAGCAGGATTTACAGACGAAGCTGGTCAGGCACTCACCAGTCAAATAAAAGCAACAAAAAGCTTAGGGTGGTCGCATCTATCTGCCCGAAGTATTGATGGTCAAAACATTCACGAGCTATCGGATGCAGACTTTAATGCTGTAGCAGATCAACTGTCCGAAGCAGGCATACAAGTCATTGAATTCGGTTCCCTCATTGGAAGCTGGTCCAAGCCAATTGAGTCCGACTTCTCGATAACCATTGGCGAAATTGAACGGACTATCCCCCGGATGCAGCAATTGAGCACCAATATTGT
>Ga0209533_1001391_pt1 | contig 22606 bp, 25 predicted proteins | sample COG_04_FD_184748 | JGI IMG/M metagenome (GOLD analysis project Ga0209533, IMG submission 184748) | Pelagic Microbial community sample from North Sea - COGITO 998_met_04 (SPAdes) (version 2) | ecosystem: Environmental > Aquatic > Marine > Neritic zone/Coastal water | place: Helgoland, sampling...
ATAGGAGACTACCTAGGTGAAGACGATATTATTAGATATTCAGATGATTACGGAAGAGTTTAATTTAATTTAATTATACCTAAAACATTTTTATTTTGATTTAAAATAGGTATATATTTATAGTGTTTATCTAATGTTAATATATATTTTTCTATATTTGTTTCATACATAAAATTTGTATTAATATTACTTTCATTAATTTCTATTATATTATTATTATCAATTAATAATCTACGTATATCACCATCTAATATTATCCCTTTTATAACATCACACGAGTCTACAAATATACATATACCAGTTTTATATTCAGTCATTTTTAATAGTACATCAATTAATTTTACAGAACTTTCAAGTATAATTTTTGGATAATCAGTTATAATACATTCACGAATTGTTTTTAATGAATCCCCTATATTACCTGCTGGATGATTTAATTTATATGAATCACATTTTATTTTCATTTTATCAATAAGTAATATAACAAAAATATTACTAAATAATAACTGAGACATACAACTATTAGTAGGTATACTCTCAATTTTATTACATATTAATTCACTCTTAAATGGTATAATTAATGTACTTTTACATACTTCTGTAAATTTACTATTTACATTTGAACATATACCAAATGTTATACATTTTCTAGTATTTAATATTTGAATTAATGGTAATAATTCTTTAGTATTACCACTATTACTAAAAAACAATACAAGGTCATTTTCATTTAATGTACCAACATCACCATGTAATGAATTGATTGGGTCTAATTTATAACAAGGAAGTCCAATTGATTTTAATAAATCACATAAATGATAAGCCATATTTTGAGATTTACCAATTCCAGTAAAATAAATACCTTTAGAATTCATTATTAAATTTAATAATTCATTTAAATTTAATTTTAAATATTCATGTATTTGATAATTAAATTCATTTTTTATACATTCTATTAAATTGATGTTCATATAATAATAATAAAATAATAATTCAATTTAAATGGACACATTAAAAAATGAATTAAAAAATAGTTTTAAAAAATGTGAAAATATTTTTTCAGATAAATCAGCAATAATTTTATCATGTGGTCCAAGCATAGAAAAATATAAACATTTTATAGATTATTATCGTAATAAAAATACAATACTTGTTGTAATAAAAACTGCAACAAATTATTCAAATTACTATGAAGATATTTTTTTTTATGACCCAAGAATATATCAGGCTCATAGAACTGAATTTAAATATTCATTAAATAAAAAATCTCTTAAAGTTTTATGTCATGATTATAAAGATTCTGAATTTAAATCTGAAATTAATCCAGATATTGAAATATTTCCTTTAAATCACATAAATACAATTCAAAAAGAAATAGATGATTACATAATTATTAAAAATAAATTATATCAAGAAGGTAATAAATTATTTCCAATTATTTTAAAAGCAATTCATTTTATTTCATTTTTAGGTATTAAAAACATTCGTTTATTTGGTTGTGATTGGTATAATAAAGACTTAAGTACTCAAGCAAAACACTTTGAAAAAGAATGTCAAGAAATGATTGGTTTTGATAATTTAATTGGTTCTTTTTATTGTAATTATATACTTGACAAATACATTAAAAAACATAATTTAAATATACTACTTTATAGTGAATATTCACAAATGACTACTTCTATACCACGTAGAAATTTAAAAAATGAAACATCATATCAAAAAAGTAATTACTACTTAAATTGTAAAACTAAATTTAAAATAAATGGAAATTATAATAAATTAATTTCTTTATGCAAAGATAGTATTTATATAAATGAAGAATGGTATAATATTTTAATTAAAATGATATCAAATATTAATAATTATAAATTTTCATTACTTAATAATATAAATATTCCTAATAAACATGATCCATTAATATATATATCAAGATTAATTGGTCTAAATTTTGCAATTTAATTATTAGTAGTTAATAAATGAATAATATATGTTGTATTCCTGCTCGTTTTGAATCTACACGCTTATCTGGTAAACCGTTACTAACAATAAATAACAAAACAATAATAGAACTTGTGTATTCTCAAGTTAAAAAATGTAAATATATTGATAATATTGTTGTATTAACTGATTCAGACCAAATTAAAACTGTAGTTGAATCATTTGGAGGTAATTGTGAAATAATTACTGAAAATTGTTTAAATGGTACAGAAAGAATAGTAAAGTATCTAAATAAAAATCAAAATTCATATGACTATGTTATTAATGTACAAGGAGATGAACCATTCATTAATCCATCTAGTATAGATAAATGTATTATAAATTTTATAAATAACAGAAATGACCCAAGATTAAAATGTTCTACATTACATTACGAATTTAAAGAATCTAATTCTGTATTTAAACGTAGTTGTGGTAAATTAGTTTTAGATAAATATAATAATATATTATACTGTTCACGTAATATCATTCCTGGATTTAAAAAACAATATTACAATAATAATTATACTTACTATGGTCATATTGGTATATTTGTATTTGATACTAATTATTTACTCACAGAGTATCTAGATACCACAACAAAATATCAACTAGCAGAAGATATTGAATGGATGAAAATACTAGAAGATTCATATAGAATTAATTCGGTTCTAGTAGATGATCATGAAATTGGTGTTGATACAGAAGATGATTATAAATATTTAGTTAAAAAATACTCTAATTAATGTAATTACATTAATTGTTTACGTTTCCCTTTAAAATGATAAATATACTCTTGAACAACAGAGTGTGATATAATATCAGTATTACCAGTTATTTTATTTAATTTACACCATTCATTAGTTAAATCGAAGTTAAATGCACCTTTTTTTTCAAATTCTCTACGGAGATAATCCCATACCCATGAATCGTGTGTTTGGGGCAATGAATATACTTCACCTGATAAATAAAGCTTCCTTATTTTATCAAAATATTCTTTAATGTATTCATTTAAAGTATTAAATATAATAAATCCACACTCGGAGTAAGTAAAATATCTTTTAAGATATGCCATCATAAAATCTTTACGAAATGTAAAGTTTTTTATATCTTCATAATCAAATGATTTAAGTATTTTTGAATCCCCGTCAATCCATATTAAATATTTATATTTATTTGAATATTTATTGTATGCATTAATCATTGAGAAAACTTTAAAACTAAATTTTTTAGTAATATTTACTATTTCAGACGCACCCCCAGAACACTCTATACATTTTCCAGTATGTGCATGTCTATAATTTTCACAAATTGTACATTTTTTAGTTGGTAATATTTGATTATGTTTAAAACAAAATTCATCACAATCTGAAGTACAATGTTCAGTATTTGTATTTATTTTTTCTGGACCAAAATTAAATTGAAAATCCTTAAATTCAGTATCAGAGTATAAATTTTCATGAATAAATTCTGCTTTAAAATGAGAAGTATAATATTTTACATTAAATTTACCTTCAGAATAAAGAATTAAATCAAATGGTAATATATAAGACTGTATAAATTTTAAACCATATTCTAAAAATAGTTCTTTATTAAATGATGTAATAATAGCTACTTTATGATTTTTTATCATTTAATTATAATTAATAATTTATTTACGTTATTTATACGTTTTAATTATTAATTGTACTTAATAAATGTTGGATTATAATGAATTAAAGAATAAGTTTTTTATAATGGTTGGACCAAATGTTATAGAATCAAGATTTCATACAATTGGTATGGCAATTGAACTAAAAAAAATCATGGATAAATTTCCTGAAATACTTTTTGTATTTAAAACATCATTTGATAAAGCAAATCGTTCAAGTATTAAATCATATCGTGGTCCCGGTATAGAAAATGGTATAAGTATTTTACAAAGTGTAAAAGAACTCGGTATACCAATAATAACTGATATACATGAAGCTTGGCAAGCTCCAATTGTCGCACAAGTTGCTGATATAATTCAAATACCAGCATTTTTATGTAGACAAACAGACCTATTAAAGGCGGCAGCAGAAACAGGTAAAATAATTCATATTAAAAAAGCACAATTTGCATCAGCCGCGGTAATGCATAAATGTAAAGAAAAATTAATAGAATTTGGAAATAATAAAGTTATAATATGTGAAAGGGGTTCTATGTATGGTTATCAAGATTTAGTTGTTGACCCAAGAAATTTAATACTTCTTCGTAGTCCTAGTAATTTAGTATCTATGGATATTACACATTGTTTACAATTACCAGCACAAATTCAAAATGATGGAAGTATTAAAGCAGGAGGACTTCGTGAAATGATCCCTGATATGGGTAAATTAGCAGTAACATTTGGTGTAAATGGTATATTTATGGAAGTTCATGATAGACCGGATGAATCTATGTGTGATGCACCTACTCAATTTCCTTTAAATAAATTTGAAAGTTTTATTTCAAAACTACTATTACTAAGAAATTTTTTAATATCAAATAATATTTAATTGGGTATTTTTATACCTAATTTTTTAAATATTTATTTAGGTATTTTTTAATATTCTTTTTTGTTTTTTTAAATCTCTTTTTTGTTTTTTTAAATCTCTTTTTACTTCTTTTATATTTACAAATTTTAAATTTGTAATATTATTTTTATCTTGTGTTTTTTCTACAATAATTATACTATGAGAACATTCATCATTTTTTTTTTCAATTTTAAATTCAATATTATTATTTTCAAAAAAATATTTTAAAATTTTATATTTTTCATTTTTTACATCTTCAATAAAATATATACCATTCATATTTAATTTAGGATAAAAATTTATAAATGTTTTAATCATTGATATTGGATTATGGTCACCATCATCTATTATTATATCAAAAGTAGTTTTAATTATATTTGTCATTATATTATTTGTAGAATCTAACTCTAATAAACACACATTATTTATTAATTCATTTGATTGATGTGATAAAAATAAACTTGTATCTATATCATATCCATATAATTTTGAATTAGTAAAATAATTATTATAAACATATAAATCATCACCATATAATATACCTATTAATGCTAAAGATATATTTGATTCTTTATATTTTATTAAATATTTATCATATATAACATCATATCCAAGTTGTAAACAATCATTACCTCTATGATTAACACTTGTTTTTATATTACCATTATTTATATATAAATCTCTAATCATTTATAATATTATTTATAATATTATAAAATTCTTCTTCCGAATAATTATTCTTTAAATGTTTTTCTAAAACACTATTTATTTTTATTTTTGTATGAATATTTTTTAATTTTTTAAATAATAAATATTCATTATAAATATTATGAATATTTTTTGTTCTATTTAAACAATTTATAACTTCTTCTTTTGTTTTATATGTTGATATAAAAGTATCTAATTGAAATGTAATACCTATAATTAATATTTCTTTAATATCAAATTTTAAAAAAAATAATAATGATTGTAAAAAAGTTGTTGGAGTATAATTATTTAAATTTTCTTTTAAATAATTAAAATTATTACAATTATCATCCATTATTACTGGTGTTTTTATATTTTTATATTTATCTTTAAAATTATTATAAAATTTATCAAATGGGTGTATATATGGAAATGGATGACATATATATTTTAACTTATTAAATAATTCAGAATCATATAATTCAAAATTATTTTGATTATAATTATTACTTGATGTTTTTAGATGTGAAATTAATATATCAGTTCTAGTACCTAAATATTTATAATGTAAAGGTTCTATTGGATAACATTTTTTTAATCTACAAACAACATCATAACTATCAATTAGTCTACCATTTTTTGATGATTCAAAAATGGAAGTACCTGGACCAACTATAACTATTCTTTTATTTTTTAAATATTTTTCTAAATCATTCATATTATATTATATTATATATTCTTATTTATAAATAAGAAATCATTTACAAAACGAGAATTTAAATTACCTACTTTTAATTCAAATCCGTTGTTTTCCAGTAATTCAATAACATCTTTAATATCTCCTTGTTCTTCATAACTATAAGCTGTTAATAATTCGGTTATTATATATTTTACTTTACTTAAATAATTTGATAGTCCTTGTAATGCCATTAATTCCGAACCTTGTAAATCCATACATATTAAATCTGGAACATCTATGTTTGAAGTATTAATAAATGTATCTAATCGAATAGCATCTACATCAATTTCTTTTTGTTGATGATGGTCAGTGTGTCCATATTTATCGACTTCATGTTGTTTATTAAATTTAAATATGGATGATGCACCAATATTTGATATATCACCTACATTACCATATTTTTGATTTTCAATTTTAAATAATTCTTTATTTTCTTCATATACACCTAATGTTTTAATAACAGGATAAAATTTAATTGTTTTATTTTCATTATAAATTGCTTTATCTATTAATTCTATTTTATTTTTTGAAATATTATTTTTTTTTATATTATTTTTAGATAATCTTAATGCCATTGGATTACATTCAAATGCATATACTTTACAATTATAATAATTATTTAAATCAATTGCATCTAAACAATCTCGTGAACCTATTTCAAATATTAATTTTACTTTTGATTTATCTATTAAACTTGTAAATTTATCTTTTAAATAACATCCTGCACCTAAATTTAACATTTTTTTATAATTATATGTTATTTATTTATTTATTAAAATAAACATATTAATAATATGTATAATTTAATAGGACAAAAAATCAAAAAACCTCATCGTATTAAAATGTTAAATGAAGCAAAACATTCATATGATATTAAATTTAATATTAGTCATTCATTTAGTGGAACACCAAGAGAATATTCTAATAATATGATAAATAATGGAATAAAATATTCATTATTAATAAATAGAAGTATATTTAATGATTTAAGTTCTAATCCTTGGCATAAAGAAAAATATTGGCCTGGTACTGGATATGATAGACCTGCCCAAATATGGCCAGCTGAAAGTGTTTTTTTAGAAAGTTATAATCCAGATTATATGAAAATATTAGGTCCTTGTGATAATAATACATATATTAAAAGAATGAATGATATGAATATTAAATTAAATAATAGTAATATTAAAATAGGTCATGAATATATATGTATAGCATTAGATAGAATAGGGGGGTGGTATTTAAAAGAAGATATTTATAAAAAAAAATTAAAAAGACTTGTTAAATTAATAAGAAATTATTCAAATAAAGAAATACAAATTAGATTACATCCAAAAAACAGATTATGTCATAATGAATCAAATATAAAGTATATTGATTATATTACAAATGAACTGAATTTAAAAATAAATGAAGTTAATATTGATACATTATGTGAAGAAGCATATTGCATATTTACAATGCATACATATTTAGCATATTCATTATTAATAAATAATAAAATAGTATTTAATTTAGAACAAGATTGTTTTTATAATAATTATGTATATAATGAAAATAATTTAAATAATTTAAATAATTTAAATCTGTTAGATAAAAATAATTATTTACAGAGTAGAGAAAAATTATTTAAAATAATAATAAATCAAACAATTTTTATAGATGGTTCAGAAGGACAACAATTAGTATCTATTATTGATAAATATATGAATTTAATTAAATAATGATTTGTTTAAATTATAAAAAAAAAAAACTTTAAATATTATTAAATAATGACAAAAATAATAGCTGAAATAGGATGGAATCATATGGGTAATATAAATTTAGCAAAAAATATGATACAAAGTGCTAAAGAATCTGGTGCAGATTATGCTAAATTTCAGACATGGCATGTTAAAAATCTTAAAAATGGTAGCTGGAATCAAGATGGTAGAAAAGAAATATATACACAAGCCGAATTAACTGAAGATAAACATTTAATATTAAAAAATTATTGTGAAGAAATTGGAATTAAATTTTTGACATCTGTATTTAATCCAAATGATGTTAAATTTATAGCATCAATATGTGATGAAATAAAAGTTCCGAGTGCAGAATTAGATAATATAGAACTAATTGAAGAAATTATAACAAATTTTAAATCTAAACAGAATCATCATTTATTTTTATCAACTGGTACATGTAAATGGGATGATGTTAAAAAAACTGTAAATTTATTACATAAAAACAATATGAAATTTAGTGTAATGCATTGTATATCTAGTTATCCTTGTCCATATGATATATGTAATTTAGATAGAATAAATGAATTAAAAAAAATACATTTAAGTGTTGGTTATAGCGGTCATTGTAAAGGTATATTTGACGCTATAGTTAGTTTAGAATATGATATTGATGTTATAGAAAAACATTTTACTATTAATAATGAATTACCTGGTAGAGATAATAAATTTGCAATATTACCAAATGAATTAAAATATTTATGCGATTTAAGAAATAATAGAGTTAAATTAAAAAAATATCAAGGAAATGATTATTTAATTAATGAAGAAGATCAAAGAAATAATTATAAAAGACGATGGTGTACTTAATAATAATCACATATAAATGTATTATTATAATTAGAAATATGATGTATACCATTAAAATTATCAGATATACAAATTTTATTATTATATTTAAATGAAATATCATTATTATTGTAAATAATTTCATAGATTATTAAATTTTTACCATATGGTATAGAAGGTGGTTGTATTGGTATATATAATTTATTATTCATGTTAAAAACATTTCCACCACCACGATAACCATTTGGCAATATATTCTTTTTATATAAAATTAAATTTTCATTTAATATATCTTTAGTTCTAAATAAATATGTTTCACACATATTTAAATCTGGTTTAACAGTTCGAGTAAATATATAATAATAATCTTTAATTTTAAATAAAGTAGAATCACAATATCCACCATCTAATATTTTTTTTTCAAATTCCCACTTGAATGGAAATTGAATACATTTATATAATTTTAACTCAACAGCTTGATATGTTTCAGGTATCATATATGAATTATTATTATATTTAAATACAAGTGGATATGATAAATGAAAATTTTTATCACTAATAATATCAGAAAATATTATTTCTTTTTTCTTATTTAATTTACCAACTACAATTATACCACCTTTATGTCTTGTTGATTTATATTGGTTATTTTTTTTTATACCATTATTTATTTGTATTTTTAATAAATTTTCATTTATTGCTTCAGCAAATATATATTTGTCATAAATGAATGGGTCTGCTACACCAAAATCTTTTTTTATATAATCATTAGTAAATTTTATATCTATATTTGTATCTATAATTAATACATTTTCAGTTAAAATATCATTATTATTTTGAATTATTCCTATTTTCCATTTCATTATTTAATATAATATTATTAATATTATTTATAAATAAATTAATAGAATTAAATTCAATACCATAATAATTATCTTTTAAATAATTTTGAATATAATTTTTATTTTTTTTAAAAAATATATATTTTTCTTTTATTGAATTTAAATTAATTGAATTATTTAAAACTCCTTTAAAATCTTTTAATCCTCCAAGTTGTCCATAATATTCATCATTTAATATAATTGTTGGAATATTTAAGAATAAACATCTTAATATAATTGTTGATGGAACACTTATTACCAATTTACTTTTTGTCATTAAAGTATCTAATTCATTACCTTCACACATTGTTACTATTACATTATCACTTTCAAGGTGTTTATAAGAATAATTATTTCTTGGTTTTTCTTTTATTATTAATTTTAATTCCATTTCTTTAGCTAATTGAATTATAACTTTTATATAATCTTCATCTATACTTTTCCATTTTGTTTTATTTAAATTTGGACTCCAACTACTAAAAAATATAATATATTCTTTATCTTTTTCGGTATAAATATTTAATTTATTTAATTTATCTAAATATGGTATACCTACTTTAAATATTTTATTTTCTAAAAGTTTATTTTCTTTTAAGTGATTATATTGATATTTACTAAAACAAAATATATAATCATAACAAATATTAACTGAATTTACTATACTTTGTAATTCAGTTTTTTTTTTTTCATTTTTATTAAAATTTTTAATCCCTTCTATACAACCAACAATTGGTATATTATTCATTTTTTTAATTATAGAATATATTTCATTATATCCATGTCTATTTCCTTTATGTATACCATTTGAATCATCAATTATTGCAATATCTAATTTAGTATTTTCTAAAAATATTTTTAAATTATTTAATTCATCACCTATATTTATACATTTATTAATATTTAATGTATTTATCAATGAAACTCTTATATCATTATTTGAGTCAGGATATAATTTATTTGATAAAAATTTTAATGACATTTGATGATTCAAATAATAATATATATTATTATCTATAGATAGTTTTAATATTGCATCAAATATATATTGAATTGATTTCGCATTATTAAATATAACTAATATATTATTCATTTATATTATAATATTTTTATTATAATATAAATGAAACATATTATAGTTATTACACCAATAAAACATTTAAATGATGTAAATGATGAATTAAAAAAACATATTATTTATTATAAACCAGATATAACTTCATTAGAGTTAAATTCATTTTTAATTAATAATTTACAAATTGAATATATATTTACTAATCCAAATAAACAAGGTTTTAAATTGAATGAAAATAATTTAAAAAATACAAATATTAAATATATTAATACTGCATCAACTGGATTAAATCATATTGATTTAGAATACTGTAATATTAATAATATTCAAGTATTATCATTAACAACTGATTATGAATTAATAAATAACTTACCATCAACATCTGAATTAGCATTTGGATTAATGATATCATTATTAAGAAATATAAATACTTCATTTAATTCTGTAAAAAAATATAATTGGAATTATGAACCATTTATAGGTAGACAAATTAAAAATTTAACTATAGGTATAATTGGGTTTGGTAGACTTGGTAAAATAATGGCTAATTTTTGTTATCAATTTGGTATGAATGTGTTAGTTTATGACCCATATATAAATAGTATTAATAATTATAAAAAAGTTAATTTTAATGAATTATTAATAAATTCTGATGTTATTAGTTTACATGTACATGTAAATGATAGTACAAAATATATGATTAACAATGATGTATTACAAAAAATGAAAAATAATTCTTATATAATAAATACATCAAGAGGTGAAATAGTAAATGAAAATGATATAATTACTTATTTAAAAAATAATAAATTGGCTGGATATGCAACTGATGTTATTGAAGATGAATTTAATAATATAAAAAATAGTGAATTAATTAAATTCTGTAATAGTAATAATTATAATATAATTATTACACCACATGTTGGTGGAATGACAATAGAAGGACAAAATAAAGCTTTTTTATGGGCAGCAAAAAAATTTAATTATTTAATTTAAATAATTTTATATACCACAACATCCTGTTACTATTATTTTCATTTATTAATATTAATAATTATTATAACCAGCATCTAACATAGAATAATATTCAATATCTGATAGTTTTATATTATTATTATTATTATTATTATTATTATTATTATTATTATTATTATTATTATTATTATTATTAATAAGTAATTTTGCTAATTCTAAATCAATTGGTTCATCAATGTTTATACTTCTTTCATTTGGCATTATATAAGGTCTACATATAGCTCCTAATCTATTTTCATATTTTAAAAATGAAGATTTCCAAAATGCATAAATACTACCATTTCTTATATATGCTTCAGGTTTTAAGTCTTGTCGTCTAGTTTCTGGAATTTCTGGATAAAAATCTTTTAAGGTATCATTTTGAATATATTTTATTCTTGATGGATGTTGATCCCACAATCTTATTACAGATATTACACTATCTGAATTTGTATTTATTAATTTTTCAATACAACTATCTATATCAATACATTTTTTTAATGGATTTGTATTCATAACTTCAACTATAATATCATAATTATCATCAATTGTATTTAATACATCTTTTATAGCTTCTGCAGATGTTGTTGTATCTTGTGCTAAATTATTAGGTCTTTTATGAACTTCTACATTTAAATTATTAATTATATTTTCAATTTCGCTGTCTTCTGTTGAAACTATATATCTATCTATATATTTACTTTTTTTAACTTCATCTATTGTATATTGTATTAATGGTTTACCATGTATATTAATTATATTTTTTCTTGGTACTCTTTTTGAACCACCTCTTGCCAATGTTATTGCTAAAATTTTATATTCTTTTATCATTTAATAATTAAGTATAAATTAAATTATTTTTTTATAACGTAATTATTAAATGAATATATCAGTTATTATTAGATGTAGAAATGAAGAACGATGGATAGGTCATTCAATACAGAGTATAATAGATACACTTGGTAAAAATACTGAAATTATTATTATTGATAACAATTCAAATGATAAATCAAAAGATATTGTTCAATTATTTATGAATAAACAGGTTAATCATATAAAAATTAAATATTTAACTATAGATAATTATACACCAGGAAAGAGTATTAATTTAGGAGTACAACATTGTTCTAATGACATAATATTAATATTATCTGCACATAGTGTAATTCAAAAATTAAATATTTCAAAAATTAAAAATTTATTAAAAACTAATAAAGCTGTTTGGGGAAAACAAATACCTATATATTATGGTAAAAAAATAAATAGAAATAGATACATTTGGAGTAATTTTGAAGAACAAGATAATATTAACTATTTTTCAAAAGGTGAAAATCGTTATTTTTTACATAATGCATTTTGTTTTTATAATAAAAAAGATTTAATTGAGTATCCAATAGATGAATCTTATATTGGTAAAGAAGACCGTTATTGGGCAAAAAATATTATAAATAATAATTTTACAATTTATTATGATTCTGATATGATATGCCATCATCATTTTACTAATATGGGTGCAACGTGGAAATGTGTATAATTATTTTTTAATTAAAACTTCATGACCTACTAATTTATTATTATCTAATAAAGCTCCTTTACCTTTTGATGGTTTCCAATGAAGAGGTAATTGAAAATGAGATTTAAAATTATATTTATTTATAAGTAATTTTCTCCATTCTGTACATTCTTTAAAATACCAATCATATTCAATTATTATCATTTTAATTTGTTTATATAATTCTGGATTATCTTCCATTATTTTAGGTAAGGCACCTTCACAATCAACTACAAGAGTATCAAATATTATATTAAATTGTTTTTGTAATTTATTTATATTTGTTATATTTGATATTTTTTTTGTATTTTCACTTTCTGTATATACAGTTACATAATCATTATCAAACCATAATTCTTTATTTGAAATTATTCCATTAAATACATTAAAATCTTTATTTTTTAAATCATTTGCTTTTTTATTATGAGGTTCAATTACTACATGATTATTTTTATTATTTAAATGATTTCTTATTGTATTAGATACATATCCTAATCCTCCCCCTATTTCTAATACTTTACTATTTTTATCTAAAAAATTTAATATTAAAGCTCTTTCATATAATTCTTGTTTTGGTTCTTTATTTAAATTAACATTACTTAATAAATCATTTATTTTATCATCTATATAATTTATATTTATATATTCTTCTTTTGGTATTTTATTTTTAAAATTCATATACTATAATAATAATATATCATTTTTAAATACTAAAATAATACATATGTAAAAATAAATATAGTTGCAAGTTTTAATAAAATTGATTTTTTAAATATTAAATAATCTAATAACTAAAATTATTCGTGAATATCCTATTTTTTGTGGTTGACCTCTATGTATACCATTTTGATTAGAACATATTAATGTTCCTTTATTATTTTCAAATATGTATTTTTTGTGATTTTCATTTAATAATATTTCTAAATTATCATTACTAATTTCATTATTTTTATCAAGTTTAATATTTGAACTATTTGTTATATAACTATATGGTCCATTTTTTATATTTACATCTTGTAAATATATAAAAAATTTAATTATATTACCATCACGATGCCAAGTTCTTGTATCAGTCACAGATTTTGTATAATAAATATTATACATTATATCCTTATTTTTGTTAAAATCAGGTTTAATTTTATTACATACTTCATATATTCTACTTAAATCTAATTTTAATAAATCATCGAATAAAAGTTCTGCTCTTGTTATATCACAAAATCCATTATCATATTCATATGTTGTTTTTTTTATTAATTTATTTTTAGAAAGTCCTCTAAAATTAAATGTTGTTTTATTTTTATTATATAATTCATTTGAACTTTTTAAACTATATTTATCTTCAACAAAATAATCAATGTATTCTTTTGATACTTCATTATTTATTTCTTTTAATTTATTATTAACTTTATTATATATATTATCTAATAAATATACTTCTTTTATAAAATTATTTATATAAAATATACCATTATTATTTAATTCTTTAATATAATTATTCATTATTAATTATAATTATTTTTTAATTTTTTAATTTTTTTAATCCTTTAATATGAGATATATATTTATAAATTATAGTATAATCTAATATATTTATATTTCCATTTTTATCATTTTTATTACAATAATCATCTGTTAAATCTAAAAAAATATGATTTCTTAATTGAAATTTATGTAAGAAATAATTCCATATAAAAGCATCATGTGTTTGTTGCATGTAATATATATTTTTACTTATATATAATTTTCTAATTTTTTCTAAGAATAATAATGTTTTATCATTCTTTTTATTAAATATCATAAATCCTGCTTCTAAATATGTATTTACTCTTTTTAAATATGCAAGTATAAAATTTAAACTTTCATTTTTTATTATTTTTATAAAAGCTTTATAATTCATACATTCTTTAAATATAGAATCTGCATCAATCCAAATATAATAATCATAATCATATTTATAAAAACAATTAATAATAGAAAATACTTTATAACTAAATTTTTTTGTTAATTTTATTATATTTTTAATATTTTCATTTTCATTTTCATATTCTCCATTAAATGGATTATGATTTAAACAGTGTAAAAAACCTTTTCTTGGATTATTACAATCTTTTGATTTACATTTTTTATTTCCAATATGTAAAAAACAATATTCTTCACATTTATCATTACATTCAGAACTATTATATTTACTCATTAATTCATTAGGTCCGGGGTCATTTATAAATTTCTTAAATTCTAGATCTATATTAAATAAATTTATTAATTTTAATTTTTTTAAATGTTCATTTTTTATTATATATTTGTTTAAATTTAGATTTTCTTCTGAATATATAAATAAATCAAATGGCATATTATAAGATTCTAAAAATTTATATGAACATTCATTTAAATATTTATTATTAAAACTTGTAATAACACATATTTTTTCCATTATTATATTAATATTTAATATAAATTAATTAATAGAACTTAAAACGTTATTTTATTCATTATAATAATATTTAATATTATTATAATGAATAAAATATGTTTATATACATTATGTGATTTTAATTATATTATACATTTTGAAAATTTCTTAAATAGTTTTATTATTAATGGATTAAATAATGTACACTATGAACATTTTTATATTTACACAGATAATGATAAAATTAATAATTTTAATGAAAAATACAACAATAATAATAATAATAAATTTAATATAAATTTTATTGATTTTAATTATTATAATAAATTATATAATTATAATTTAGATAAAATATGTTTTTGTGCTAATTATAGATTTGATGCAGCTTTAACTTTATTAAATAAAAAAATATATGATACTGTAGTTTATTTAGATGTAGATTCTTTAATTAATAAATCTATATATAATATTGTATCTAATATTAATTATGATTTTTCTGTTTATTTAAGAATTAATACAGATAAATGTAAATCTAAATGTAAATCTAAAATAAAAAATTATAATGAAAATTTATTTTTAAATACAACAAATTTAGAACTTTTTAATAATAATTTAATTGATATAATATTACAATTTAAAAAAAATGATATGATTGTTATGTCTGGTATTTTTATATGTAAAAATACTGACAATTGTAAAAATTTATTAAATGATATTATTAAAAGAAAAAATTTAAAATATGAATTAAATAATGTTGAATGGGGTTTAGACCAGACAATTCTTTCTGATATTTTTATTGATTATATAAATAAAATTGAAATATATGTATTACCAAATACATTATTTGATTTTCAGTGTAATCCAAATAATCATATATTTTTTTGTAAAGGTAAAACATATCCAACGGATAGACCTATATGGCTTGATATAACTAAATATAATTCTAATATACTATTAAATAAATGTGTTTTATTAGTACCAATACCAAAAAATGCTTCAAGTTCATTAAAATATTTATTTGCTAAAAATAATATTTTATTTAAAAATGATGTAAAACATTTACATATTAAAAAAATCAAAAGTAAATTTAATATTAAATTTAATTATAATATTATTAGTTGTATAAGAAATCCATATGATAGAATATATAGTTATTATAATTGGCATAATAATTATTATTTAGAACATTATGAATTTAGTATAAATTTAGAACAAAAATATAATAAAAAAATTAAAGAATTATCTGATCAGACTATTATAAATGAATTAAAACAAATAAATTTTCAAAATATAAATGAGTTAATTTATTTAGATTATTATTTAAATACAAATAAATTAATGGAAAGAGTAGATTTAATTAAAAATTATAATATTAAAAAAATTAATCAATGTAAATTATTTAAATCTGAAAATTTTACAACATGTCTTAATAAAACATTAAATAATTGTAAGTATCATTCAGGTTTTTTTAAATTTATTTATAATTTACAAATTAATTATATTGATATTAATGATAATAATTATTTTATTAAATATGAAAATTTTAATAATGACTTAAATTATATTAAACAAAAATTCAATTTAAATTATTGTGATAATTTAGTAAATATTAATTTAACTAAAAAAAATAATTTAAATGATTTTAATAAATTATTTGAAGATAAAAATTTACTAATTAAATTAAATAAAATACTTTATGATGATTTTAAATATTTTAATTATAAGATAAAAAATTAATTTATTTTTATCTTTTTTATAGTATCATAATATTAATATATGAGATAAAAATACAAAATTATAATTAAACGTAAATAATATATTACACACCAAATTATTAAATAGTATTAAATATATCTATATATTTATTTAAAATTTCTTTATGACTTAATAATAATTTAACATTTTTTATTGATTTTAAATATTTTTCATATAAATTATCATTATTAAATGTATTAAATGCTTTATTTATTATTAAATTAAAATTTGATTTATCATCTTCTAAATAATATTCATAATTATTCCCAAGTAATTCAACATAAATTGGGATTCTATTACATATAAAAATAGAATTAGTAATTAATGCAGTAGCTAATTTAGTACTTGTATGAAATAAATAATATGGATGATTTTCTAAAACAAAATCAATATGAATTGATGTATATGTATAATCTATAACTCTCTTACCTATTTGTAAAATTTTTATATTATACATATCGAAATCATCTTTTTTTAATGATGTTTTATTTAAATTACCTATATAATATATTTCATTTACTTTATGTGTCGGTTTAATTCTTTCATCATATTCATGAAATATATAAGTATATTTTAAATTTTCTGGTGCAGAAGATTTTCTTAATTGTTTTTTATATCTTTTTTGATGATAATTACTATTAAATATTAACATATCAACATTAAAAATATGTATTAATTTATTTATTCTTTTTTTACATCTATGAAAGTCAATATCAAAATCAATCGGTTGAAAAATTATTTTATTATTTAATTTTTTTAATTCGTCTATTATATTTTTAACTAAAATTGAATAATTTTTTATTATTAAATATATACTATTTGTATCATATATAATTTTATCTGTTATAATTATATTATAATCATTTTTAATTTTATTAAATAGATTTTTTTTTAAATGTCCTAATTTATTTATTTTATTATAATCTTTTACAATAATATAAATTTTCATCATCATTATTATAATACTAATAATGTTTAATTTTTTATTTTAAATAATTCTAAATATTGATCTAATATATTTTTTGTTGATAATTCCTTTTTTAAATGTTTTAAAGATTTAATATATTTTTTATATTGTTTATTATTATTTATTATATTTTTAGCTGTATTTATAATTGTTTCTATATTAGAATAATCATCATTTATAAATAAATTATAATTTTCTCCAAGTAATTCTACATATATTGGCAATCTATTACAAATAAATACACAATCTGCACCAATTGCATTTGCACATTTTGTACTTGTATGCATAGAATAATATAAATTATCTTTTAAACAAAAATCTATATGTATTGTTCTATGAATTTTTAGATTAAATCTTTCTATTTTTATATTTATATTATATTTATCAATTATTTCTTGACTTAAAGAACATTTTGTTTTTATTCCAAAATAATTAATAGAGTCTTTTCTATCATTTTCATCACTTTTTTTAATTCTATTATCATATTCATGATACATAACTAATTTATTTTCAAATGGTATAATTTTTGAATGATAATAACTATTAAACAATACATAATTAACATGTTTACATTGATTTATTAAATCATTTACATAATTATCATAATTATCTGCAAATTTTTCTTTTTTTGACATACCACAATTATAATCAAATAATTGATAAATAAATATATTACCTCTTGCACGTAATTTTCTTATTGTTTTTTGTTCATCTGGTAATATATGTTTATTTATTAAATATAATGCATTATTATCACATGGAAGATTATTAACAATAAATATATTTTTTTGATATTTTTCCATGCTTCCTAATAATATTTGACTTTTTGCATCTGCTCTTCTTAATACTATATATATTTTATCCATACTAATTATATTATATTTAAATTATATTTAAATTATCTAATAAATTATATACATTTTTTATTATTTGCTCATCTATATTTGTCAATTTATAACTATAATCAATGTTTTGTATATTTATTTGATTATGTAAATTTAAAATATCAAATTCTTGATTATATTTTGTTATAAAAATATTATTATAATAATCAAATAAAAAATTATTATTATAATAATTAATTTTTCTTATAATATGAAATTGTTCTTTTGTAAAATTAATATTTAATTTATTATATTTTATATAATTTTTATTACAATTATTTTTTTCTAAACAATTTATATTATAATTATTATCAAGTATTATTTTTGATAAATATATTTCTTTATTTATATGTCCTTTTTTTATATAATTAAATACATTATTATTTTCTATTAATTTTAATGCAATATCATCAAAAAATAATAATCTTGATTGAACATGTGGTTTTAAAAATATGTTTTTTTTACTTCTAATCGGAAATAAATTTATTGTAGTACCAACTAATTTAGTTGAATCAGTTATTAATTTTTTAAATTCATCAATCCAATTTTTCATATATGGACCATAAATAGTATCTTTTATTAAACAAAAATATTTATAATCATTTATATTTATATTATCAATAACATATTTCCACATTAACCAAGCATCTGGTTCTAATTTTTTTAATAAAATATTAAAATTTTTTGGTAATTTAATATCAATATTTAATGTATTATTATTATAAATTAAATAATATTTAATATTTTTGTTTTTATAATATCCACCATTATTTACAAAATTTAAAAAATTATTTAAAAAATGTTTATTATCATCATTTATATATCGTAATGTATAAATTATTAATGTACTCATAATTATATTATATATATATATTAAATTATATTGGTTTAAAGCCATTTTGAATATATATTTGTTCTATATTTGGATTTTTTAATAAAACTGCTGTTGATACTGATAAATTTGATATGAAAATATTACATTTTGATAACATTAACCAATCAATAACAACTTCTTCACCACATTGACTTGGATTTATTTTAATAAATGAAGGAGCATCATATTTAGCATCTAATGGTATTCTCATTTTTTTTTAAATCATTAAAAATATCATGGTCTGAATTACTATCATTATGAAATATTTTTTATATTTAATAAATTATTAACAATTGGTAATATATTATCTCTATGATTAAAATACTATATAATAAATGAATACAATAACATTATTATATTATATTATATATTAAATTCTGAAATAATATTAATTAATCTACGAGAATAAATATTTGGTTCTCTATCAGATACGGAATGTATTGAATTTAATTGATTTAAAAAAATAATAAATGTATTTTTTTTATATTTAACTGTATTAATTAATTTTAATTGATTTAAGTCCCATTCATGATTATTTGTTAAATTATTTATATTATTATTTTTAATTATTTTTGTAAATTCATCTATATTAGAATATTTATATTTAATATTATATAAATTTAAATCACCTCCATTACTTATATCATCTTTATGTTTCATATATAATAATCCGGAATAAATTTTTTTTTGATTATCTATATGGGGTTTAATAACACAATTTTTAACATTTGATATAGAATTAATTCCAATTTGACAATCCATTAATATATCTTTACTATCTATATTTCTAATTCCAATTGAATTTTTATTAATTTTTTTAAATTTATTTTTTGTATTATATAATAATTCAGTATTAAATATTGATTCTAATTGTTTAAAAAATTCATTTGATGTATGATATTTTACAAAAAATTTCCAAATATTATCTATGTTATTATTTTTTAAAGTATTTGATGCATTTATTTGATATCTTATATTTTTTTGTATTTTTGAATGTTTTTGTATATCTTCATTAAATATTAAATTATCATTTGGATAAGTATTTTCTAAATGATTATATATATCTTCATCTAAACAATTTTCTATTATTATATATGGATATGGATCCATAATTAAATTTTCTTTTTTAAAATTTTTTAATACAGATAAATCATTTAAATTATATTCTTTACCATTTAAAATAAACATTTATTATAATATTAATATTATAATATTATAATAATATGACAATATCTGTTATTACTAGAGCTAAAAACGAACATTCATATATTAATTCATTTATAAATCATTATTTAAATAATTTAAAATTTGATAGTATTTATATTTTTTTAGATAATAATGATTCTTATAATATTATAAATCCAAATGTAAAATTTATTAAACATAATTTGATTGGTTTAGAAATACTTTCTAAAATATATAATTATTTACCTAATACAATTAAGTGGTTATTTTATTGTGATATTGATGAATATTTAATATTACCTAATAATATTAATATTAAAATGTTTATAAATAAACATCCAATAAACACTGAACAAATTTTAATATCATGGATTATGATTGAAAATATTAATAGTGTTAAAAAATATAATAATTTTAAAGATATATTCTTAAATAATAATTTACATATTAATAATAAATATAAATCTATATTTAAATTTGGTAATCATTTTTTAAATGAACATGTAACAATTTGTAATAATACTTATTATAATTATATACAATATAATGAATCATTAACTGGTAAATTATCAAGTTTAAAGTATTATAAACAAAATAAAAATAATGCATATTTAATTCATTTTCATACGAGATGTTTAGAAAATGTTGTTATAAAGTCATTAACATTTGAACATTGTAAAAATATTGAAAATGTTTCTAAATATGAGTTTAGTAAATTAAAACTAGCAAAAAAACATATGAGAAAAAACATATTTGATAAAAATATGATTGATTTTCCAAATAATTTATACATTAATCAAAAAACTGAAATAAGATTATATAAAAATTTATTAAAACAACATAATTTATATAAATTTAATATTGAAAACATTAAATATTAAAAATTTTCTTTTATTAATTCTTTTTCTTCTTCTGTGATATATTCTAACCATCTATCTCCATATGTTACATCTTGATATTTTTCATGCCATGGTCCGCCATCTGTAAAATGTAATGCTTTTATTGGTCCATCCGAGTAGTAATCAACTAAATAATTATAATCTTTTGGTATTTCCATTATACAAGAATCTAAAGTCCATTCCATTCTATGAAGCCACTTTGCACTTTTAGTATTTGAATTATCAAGAGTTAAATTTTGAATTACATCAGGGTGTTCACAATTAAATATCATTAAACTAGACCAATTCTTTCTTGGATACCATTCTTGAGGCTGTGAATCCATTTTTACTCTATTATTACAATTTACATACGAATGTTTTACACAAGAAACACTTTTTTCTTTTGATGTGTAATTACTTAGTAATTCTAATATATCACATTCAAATAAAAAATCGGAGTCAACAAATATAGCGTATCCTGAGTAATTATTTAAATAGGGTACGAAGAATCGCGTATAGGTAAATTCTGTTGCACCATCATTATCTGTTCTGGTAAATACATCAGAATCTATCATTTCTTTTCTATTTAATTTTATTATGTTTATTTTAGAACAATCAGAACAA
>Ga0209533_1001396_pt1 | contig 22584 bp, 17 predicted proteins | sample COG_04_FD_184748 | JGI IMG/M metagenome (GOLD analysis project Ga0209533, IMG submission 184748) | Pelagic Microbial community sample from North Sea - COGITO 998_met_04 (SPAdes) (version 2) | ecosystem: Environmental > Aquatic > Marine > Neritic zone/Coastal water | place: Helgoland, sampling...
TCACCCATATCACCCTGGAATCGTCTTATAGCCATTGCAAAGGCAGCCACACCAAGATAGGCCTCTGTTTTACCACCACCAGTTGGAAACCAAAGAAGGTCAGCAAATGCCTCTGCAGGTTCAGTTCTATCTTGATGTTCAGGATCTGCTAGGGCTGGTATCGAGAGCAATAGAAAAGCCAGCTGGAAGGATCGCCATGAGCGATTTTTCGGCATATCAAATTCTTCAACCGTAACTTTTTTACCCTGTCTTTTATTCTGTGCATAAATGCTTCTCACTCGCTGTTTCGCCATTGCCCTATTGGCAAAACGAAAAGCCTCTAGGGCCTCTGGTTGAGACTCATCAGCTAAGAGATTAATACCCTCTTGCAATCTTTGATGAATTTCGCTGCAGTTAAACATTGCACGTTTTGCGGCATCATCATGATCAATAACATCATGACCAACTCGTGCCAATTGATCCTGAATCCAATTTGCGTAGTCATCAGTCATTAAAGTTAAGGAACTGATAAGAGTTGGCCTATCCATTTCCGCCAAGCGGGTCATATCAAGGTAACCCTCCTGCACTATTTTTTTTAAAACGGGTCTATCGTGTTCCTCTGTACCAGGCACCTGAGTAACAGGTACCTCATACTCTGGCAAAACTACAGTTTTTATCTCTGTTGCTAGTTCTAAGTTGTTTTCAGAAACTTCAGCGTGAACGGCAACGCCATGTCCCACGGCAAACTCGACCTGTTTGCGGTAAATCATATCCAGTGATTCACGCTCCATATCGGCTTGATCAGAATGTATGACCGGCCGTCGGCGAAAAATAGCCGTTTCATTATCGGATTTGGCTCGAACAATAATTTCGGGTTGAAACAGCCAATGGGTATCTTTATTTTCATCGGGCTCTTCAAGGGTATTGACTAAAAATAAAGTGATAAGCCGATCACCATTAATATTAGGTTTTCTAACTGTACCCTGAAGAACAATCTCAGGTTGTTCTGGATCTACAGACGTTGGCTTAATAACGCCATCGTCTAATGTCAGCCCAATTATCTTGCCTCGAGGTATTCGTTGCCAAACCTTGACCTTATTGCCCTGAGTTTCCTCGCCAGTGTCAGGGTCTTTTTTTGTTTTATACATTTCATGATCATAAAACCGTTCATAACTGCCCCACCTGGCCTCAACATCAATTTGTTGAATATTACCTGCAACACAAAATGTCATCCCCATACTGGATGGAATCAAAGACTGATTATCAGCAGCATCAACCTCCTCGTTTGACTCGGGGTCAGGTTTCATATTTGTTTTGGAACTATTTGGCATCTCGGCTTGAACCTTAACCAATAAATCATCAGGCTCTTCATCATCGTCAGCCGATCCATCCACACCGAGTGGGTCACTTTTTTCCTGAGCATTAATAGGTGCAAGACGGCCCACTAGATAACGATCACGAACACTCATATCAAAAATTTGTTCTAGAGGCCCGTTTGCTGGACCCAAAAGATCATCTACAACAGCCTGTTGTAGTAACTCACGCACATAAACTGAGTCTTCAATTAATGGAATATCAGCAACTGTTTGACTGGTCAAAGAGGGTAGTGTTTCTGCAAATAACGCCCATTCTAAACGGCCAATATGTCCATTATTAGGTGGCGAAATAGGGGTCCCAGAGAGCGAAATGGAGTTTTCAAGTGCTAAGTACTTATCAAAATGTAATGTCGAACCTTCAAGATCACTGCGCAAACGATAGAGCCGTCCAATAGCAATTAGTGCAGCATTACTATTAATAACAAAAAACCAATCACCCTCACGAATACTATTATAGAGTTCTCGTTGCCCCTTAAGACGAAGAGAGTAGGTAGGATGAATCAAATCATCTGATTTTATAGCAATATATGCACTGGGGTTTTGAGTGTTATTTTGTTCAGCCATAAAATACCTATGATGGAAACTCTTTATTTAAGAATTCTTGCACTGACCTTGGTGTATTCAACCCTTTAGAGATTAAAATCTCAGCAATATCAATCCCAGCAATAAAAATAATTGGATGGCGGTCATCTCTTACTTCCTGGTAAGCCTGTTTATGAACAACGGAGGTTGTCACTAAAACGCCAAATTGGCGATGACGAATACGTGATATTAATCGTGCTACCTCTTTAACGCCAACTCTATTCGCGTTTAATCCGTTGATAGCGGGTTGGTAACATTTTGCCTCAAGAGCAAATTCGGCAAAAACTGGATCATCCTTTAAACCCAGCCGATATTTTCCAATTGCATCCCTACCGCCGTCAGCAGTGCCACGAGTGATTTCATCAACTTTTACTCGATCATCACTCATCTCGAACAATCTTGCTGCAAATTTCTCAAACAGAAAGGCCCTTTTTTTCTTTTCGGCGGGTATTGCATGATCAAAATATTGCCATACAGATTCAAGAATTTGTGTTTTTAATTTTGTTTCAGGTAGCTGCTGGTCTTCAGTACGGATAATGGTTGTAGGCTCACTTTTTAGAGCCTCATAATGGCCAATCTTGACCCATTTCTGCCAGTTTTTAGGGGCGTTATTTGAAGCATGATTGCCTGCTAAAATATCATTGACCCAAGCCCTGTTCACAACCGGTATGTCTAACACGGTAAACACTGAGCGATAATTTTGAAAGCGTTGCCCACTGGTTGTTTTCCATACGGCGACAAGGTCCTCAGTGGCGGCCATACCAGAGAAACCAGGCACGGCAATACCTTTAAACTGCACAGAACGTGCACCTTTATTTGTAGGATGTTTTTTAAAAAGAAAAAAAGGCGGTATCTTCAAACGACAATCTTTATCGCTATGAAGCAACTCGAAAACATAACGTAATATTTTATTTCCATCCTTAGGTGTATCATGCAAGTCATGCCCAGGGGTTTTGTTATCCCCATAGTAAATAAATTGGCCTGTATTTAGGTCTAGTGAATCGGGCCAATCTTTGTCTTCCCCAGTAGTAAATAGGCCGATTAATTTTTTATTGTCTCCCTTACCAGATATTCTAAAGCCACCCATATTGCCAACGCCTGGAAGTAGTTTAGAAATCGGCTCACCTCTAAGCTGACCATCATGGGAGCTTTCATAAATTGCATCCACAACCAAATTAGATTGTGACAGCTCAGAAAAGGGCATGATTCTCATAGCATCTTTATCCCCAATCAACTGCGCGATAGCGCGTAATGCCATCAATATTTTTTGATTCAATATCGCCATCCTCAAGTAATTCTTTGATTGCGTCATCCCAATCGTTCGAGCTGGCCCCGCATGCAGTTAATATAGCGTCTTTTGTATACCAATTTGGTGCTTTTGATTCTAGCCAAGCCAATATCTGATCAATACTTACGGTTCCCCATTGATTGCCTTTTTGTTCAACTGGTTCGTTTGGAGCGGTATCAACTGCTGGCTCATCAAATAAGCCTATTTGTGGAGTCGGCTGTGCTGATTTTTTCGGCTTTGGCGATGGTTTTGATTTAGCTTTTATGGGCTTGCTTAATTGCTCATTCTCGTAACGTTCTTTGTTTAGTAGTATTAATCGATCAAGAACCTTATGCCGAGCCTCTTCAGAAATGGTAAATCGGATACGATCATTTTCGGGTAAATAATCTTCCTCATGAAAGCCATGTTCAAGATTTAAGTCTGTCCATCCATACTGGAATGCAACCTCTTCATCAATTTTTTGATGAAGTGAGCGCATTTCAATAATATCTTTATGATTATCCTTTGGATCATGGAATCGGTTATAGAGTTTAGTCAGACCGATCTGCTCAGTTTCCATAATATCACTTCGTAATTGATGATAGGTTTCACCAAGTTGTTCTAAATTTTGGCTATTGATAATTTCTGGCTTTGGAAATGGTAAATAAACATCTGAGGGCGTATAGCGCAAATCGCGCTTTAGCCTTGATGCATATTTCCAGACGAATGCAGCATGGATTGAGGATTGTAGGGTTGCAAAATCTAAATATCTAAATAGAACGAACACATTGATGCCTGTGTCGTAAATCATATTATTAGGAACAAATGTGAAGGTGAGATACTTAGTCACACGGGTTGAAACTAAAATATTGGCACAGAATTTTTCTTCAAATTCATAAGTCTTAGGTTGTTTTTCGAAAGAACCTCCACGGCCAATTAGGTGATATAATTCTGCTCGTTGTCGCCAAAAAAGCCACCATGGGTGATTTCTAACATTTTTATCTTTTTTTGCCATTCTTTCAGGCTTCACATTTTCAGAAATATGCTGAAATGGCAGCTTATACGACTGTGACTTCTCTTTACGCCAATCAAAGAAGTTTATTGCCCAGCGACTGGGTTTCTGCTTAGGATTTGTATTAAGATCCTTGCCATTAATATATGGAAAGAGAACCTCTTTATTTTTCGAATCAACGGCAATCATTTTTTCAGCCCGAGACGCACTTAAGCTAAAACCCATTGCGAGCATCTCAGAGCCTTTATATGTTTGCATAAAATTTTCAGACAATGGCTCAAGCGACCACTCTTGTCTATCGCTTAAGAACGCGGATATATGGGAGACTGGTATGTTATTAAGCAACAAACCACCATGCCAATTGCCTTTTTTAATGTGCACGCGACTTGTGACTACGGCCGCTTTTCCTGGCCATATTTCGTTAGTATAAGCAGCAATTATTGAAGTATGGCCGCTCTGAAGAATTGGCTCTAAGGAAAGCTGACGAGTGTCACCTTCAGCAATGCTATTAGTAGTTAGTAATCCTAATATGGAATCCTTGCCAAGGAGTTGATGTGTTTTTAAAAAGAAGTAAGCGGCGAGGTCCGCTCTGCCTCCGATAGAATGTGCTATAAAACGTGTAATGTACTCTCTAAAGGAGTCGCCCATTGCTCCAGAGATACGTGTTCCACCTAAGAATGGTACATTCCCTACAAAAGCATCAAACCCTCCGTTCTCACGAGCAAAAACCTCCGGAAAGGCCAATGGCCAATGAAAAGGTTGACGTGGAATACCATTATCAATATCCGTAGCCAAAGCTATGTCAGCTTGTCGCTTTAGCGCCTGTGCTTCGACTGGGTGATTAATCGCACTTCCTGCAACAACTGATAAGCGTGTTAGAGCTGCTTTCAGATCATTGGGTTTATTTGCATTAACTAGGGCCTCACCAATTAAAGCATCAGCGATTAAGTCTGGCATCGCGAGCTTAGCCTGGGCCTGATTATTAAGATGTGCCATAACCTCAATATCGCGAATATCGCGTACAGGTCGATTACGAATTTCTTCTCGTAATACCAGTACTTCTTTTACAGCATGCTCAATACCTTGGGCAAACAATTGTTTTCCTGCGCCCCCGCCAGAGGCTATGCCCTCTGGCTGCATGGTTAAGTAATACAACTGATCGAGATTATGAATACCAAGCAGGCTATTACCTGCTTTTAAATTATGGTCTAAGAAACCAAAGGGTCGGCCTTTTGATAAGGTCACTAGCCATATAGCAAGCTTGGCCAGCTCAACGGCCAATGGGTTGACATCGACACCATAGAGGCAGTGTTCTGCGATTAACCGTCGTGCAATCACCTGGCGCTCTTCAGCCTCTTTGGGTAGTGGATCTTGAACGAATGCGGCGTCAGTAATCTCACCATCAGCCGTTACGCATTGGCCATTTTCCTCGGCTATCGCCCAGGCTTCGCCAAGGCGCTCTGAAAGATACCGACATACTTGAACCAGAAAGGCGCCGGATCCCATAGCAGGGTCACAAATCTTTAGCGCTAATAATTCATTGGGAGATTTTAGTTGCCAATCGTTGCGTGGTTTGCCTTCTGATGGGCCAATATAAACGAGGGGCTCAAGTGTCTCGAGGACAATTGCCTCGGTCAGTGATTTAGGGGTGTAGTGTGTACCAGTTTTACGACGATCGGCGCCTGTAGCCACCATATAGGCACCTTTGGTGTAGAGCATCGGGTTACCTAATGCATCGGTTCGTAACAGATGGAAGTATGCCTGGATTTGATCACGCAGGTCTTGGTCATTACCGCAGGCGAGTAATAAATTTTGCTGCTCTGATGTTGATAACTCTTTATTGTGATCGTTATTAATCCGCGATATGGAGCTTCCAGTTCGCTCTTTAAGTAAATTGATTACCGATTGATCACCCTCTAGTGCTGCAGAGGCTAGTTCGCCTAATTTTACCCATGGCTGTTTTGCGCTTTTGGTAGCATTGAGTTCAAGTGTGACATCATCGGTTCGAATTACAGTGCGTTCTAATAAACCTTCGTAGACATAACCGATCTGTTCTACATCAAGAGCGCGGTATGAAAGTGTTCGTCCTTGATATATTTGGATGGCCTCTAAAAATAATAATACTGTTCGGTTATCAATTGCTAGTGGTTGTGCGGCATCAATTTTCCAATTGGAATCTTTATTGCGGCCCTCTAAAAATGGAAACCGATCTGGATCAAACAGCGAGCCGCCTAATGCAGGCATACGCAGGCTCTCATGCGCAATACCGCCATATACAGCACGAAAGACAGACAGCAATCGTGTCCAAGCATTTTTCTTAACGGATAAAAATTCTTCGCCGTACAAGCCTGCCTCTTCTCTTAGCTTTAATCGTAATGTGGAGACAGCATAATTGGCTTCATAGGTCTCATCACCCAATAACAATAAACCGCGCTCTTCTGCACATAGAAGAAATACTAGGCGCATCATATAGGTCAAGCTCGACTCGTAAAGCTCGGCATCAGATATCCCTCGCAAAAGCTCACCGTGACTGTCTTTATTAAGTCGATCTAATGATTGAATAAGTAATTCGACGGCAGCCTGTACCTGATTGCCTAGGGTTTCTGTGACGTTATCTTGGTGCGCAATGGATTCTTCGAATAATGCGGTAAGTTTTAGGCCCTCAAGACCAAAGCCATTAAACAATGAGCCAATATTTAGTAGGCTATAAAAGGCCTCTAATGTTCTAGGCTCTTGCGACCATAGTCGCGCATACCAGGTGCCGTAACTGGTGATACCACCTTCGGGCGCATCCACAAGGATCCACTGCTCGCCGTTGGTGACAAGGCCTAGACGTATTTTTGTTTTTCTGCAAAGTTGGCTCATCCGCTCAGCAGGGGATGTTGCCCAGCCATCACCAGCAATTGCATCGTTGAGTTGAGTATCTGCCGGATAGCTCATCACCAGTAGATAGGGCTCACTATTATTTGTATAAAATGCATGGCTTGGGCGAAGTGTTAGATTGTGCTCTGGTAGTGTTAGGCTTAATGTGTCTGGTATTGAATCACCTGATTTAAGCTCCTCACCCTCATCATCTATATCCCACTCAAGGCCAGTTTTTAAAACCCAGTTCAACCATTCTTGGTGAATGGCGGATTGTTGCTTATCAGCATTATCGGTTGCCTCTCGCCATTCTTCGTAGACATCTCGAAATTGTTTCTTTTTATTATCGAGCTTTATAAGCCCTTGTGGAAATGCATCGTCTAGTACTGGCTCTGCTAAGAAAGCACCAGAAACCTCAATTAGGGATAGCCATTCTGCGTGTATGCTCATGCTACACCCCCACACTGAGATTCGGGCACCAGGAAGATAACTGCTACCGGGAAAGTTCGTGCAGCGTAATCTGCATAACGATGATTGATGGCTGTAATTTCATGTTCACGCTCCTCAGGTATTCGAGCTAGTCTTGCCCTAAGTGCATCATGATCGCGTCTCACCTGTGTTCGCTCGTCATCGCTAAACTCAGCTAAAAGGTTTAATTGCTCAGGTTCATCAGCTCGTGTTAACTCAGCATGGATAGAGCGTTCTAGTTCATCAAGCACGCTATTAATATCATTCACTTCTTTTTCTTTGCGATTTAGTAAACTGTTTTCTAAATCCTTTAAGCGCTCCTTTGATCTTGATTCGATAGTATTTTGAATATTGCTTTCATAACGATTAAAAAGTTCAGAAAGAGGGTCAAGCAAGTGTTTGTTATTGGTGAGAGGCTTGGCTGTTTTTAACCAGTTATTGATAAGCCCAACACCCCGTTCGCGGTTATAACTTTTATCTTTTAAATAACCGCCTGCATAGGTGATTTCTTCATGTAGCCGATGATGATTGCCGCCAGTTATGACCAATCGCGATACCGTCAAAGCCACAACGCTATCAATGGTTTTATCTGGTAAGCTTTGAATTGTTACTCGATGCATTTTCTTTTCATCAACCTGCGCCCATACCTCTGCTCGTAATAGTCGCAAGCACATTTGTACCAGTCGATGATTGAGGTGAACGAGTACCACATCATCGCGAGATTTTGCCACTGCATGGTCAAATGTGATTGGTCTGATTTTACCTGTATAGGGGTGTCGCAATCCGCGAGTGCATTCTGCCCAGGTACCAGTCAATTCTGGCATTTGAAATACGGTACCACTAGGCGCACCTTTTAATTCAGCAGCTATTAACGGTGGTCTTTCAGCCACAGCAAGGCCTGTTTTTACGGCTGCTAATATGTGTTGTGGGGTTAAATGGAAGTCTTCTTGGGTTTCTAGCAATTGCTGGTGAAGTTTTAGAATCTTTTCTTCAAGCTGACGTTCAGCTTTAACAAATTTACGGGCTTTTTGATTTTGGATATCGGCAGCTTGGGTATCCAATGCCTGCTGACGCCCTTCAATAAGCCCCGCCATTTGAGGTGCGATAACTGGATTCACACTGCCCATATCTTCACGCATTGATTCAAGCTTTTTCAGTGCTCGAATAATATCGTCTTTATGTCCACCTATGGTTTGGCCCTTATCCTCACCGGCGTCAACTGGGTGCCAAATCACTACCTCATCAGCTTTTTGGCCATGTCGATCAATTCGCCCGTTGCGCTGCTCCATAACATTGGGGTTATAGGGTATTTCTAAATGAATGAGGTAATGACAGTGATTTTGCAAATCAATACCTTCGGATGCGGCATCGGTTGCTAATAAAATTCTTACAGGCGCTTCCTCTGGTGAAGTTTGAAATGCTGCTTTGGCAAGCTCACGATCTTCTTGATCCATTCCACCATGGATGAGTGATAAACGCTCACCGCCGTATCCCTTTTCAGTTAATATTTTTTGCATCCATTGCTGTGTTGTTCGATATTCAGTGAATAAGATTACCCGCTCTTGATTCCATTCTCCGTCGGTTTTTAAATATTGTTCGATCCACTTGCAGATGGCATTTGATTTGGCGTCCGCTTGATGCTGGGCGACCTGAGCCCATTCACGTAATTGTTTTATAGTTTGGCTTTGTGACTCAGTGAAGGGTTGGCTAAACTTACTATGCGCCTCAACGGCATCATCAATAGCCAATTCTTTTTCAGCATCATTTGCGTAATCCTCATCAAGCTTGGCGATTTTTTTTCGTAGAATTCGTTGGTCTATTTTCGTTTTTTTAGTTTTTTTACCGCCGCTATGGACTGTGCCAATATGTTTCTCCAGTGTTGATGCGAATGCTGCTGGGGATGAGAACAGCCGTTTTTTTAGTAGCCCATTAACAAATGATACGCCTGGGCCTTTTGAGTTTTCGCTATCGCTTGATTCGCGACTAATGCAATAATCATCTAGCCATTCATGTGCTTTTCGCTCGCTGTTAGAGTAATTAACTTCTAATGCCTTGAGGTGTCTAGTCGGATAAATTGGATTACCCTCAGCATCACGCAGATCGGTTTTAAGTCTACGAACCATTGCTTGTTTTAGCTGTTTTTCATCGGGCAAAATGTTACGCGCAAAGCGTTGATCATCAAGTAATTCGAGTAATGATGTAAATGATTGGGTGAATCCATTATGGGGCGTGGCGGTTAAAAATAATTTATGCTGGAAGTGTGGTGCAATCTCTCTCACCATTTTTGTGCGCTTGGTTTCTTGCACATAGTTTGTTGATCCTGATGGTGCAATATTGTGTGCTTCATCAATAACTAGGATATCAAATGTACGCGGATATTTTGTGTGTGCTGGTATAACATCACGAAGAAGCCGCATGGGCTCCGAGGTTTTCATCCAGTCCTGTGAAGCTATTAAGCGCGGAAAGGATGTCCATGGGTTTGCATGTATTCCTCGATCACGTCGCAATTGGCGAATATAGTCGGTATTGACGATTTTGAAATCAAGACCAAATTTATCGAGCATTTCGTCTTGCCATTTTTGCTGCAAAGATGCTGGGCAAATTATCATGACAGAGCGTGCACGATGGCGAAGAAGTAATTCTTGTATAACCAAGCCAGCCTCAATTGTTTTACCTAAACCCACATCATCGGCAATAAGGAGGCTGGCTCGTGCCATATTGATAGCGCGAACTAATGGATCAAGTTGAAAGTCTTCAATGCTAACTCCGCTGCGAAAGGGCGCCTGTAAAAACCCCCTATCGGCATTGGTGGCTGCACCCCAACGAACGGCATCAAGAAATGCTTCTAATTGTTCGGCGTTATCAAAACCAGTAATGTCCGGTAAGCCAGCTTTTTCAATGATATGAGCGCCTGGTTCAATTTCCCAAACCACTTGAAGTTCTTCTCCCAGTGCGTCGTCTTCAATCGAAGCTAGTGTGAGCATGTGCTGAGGAGGATAGCCGCTGTTGAGTGGCTCAGAAGGATAAATGTTGGCAACAACCCATTGTCGGCGACGAACTTCTACAAGCTGGCCAAGCTCGGGGATGGATAAAATTTCTTCAGCTACACTAAGCATTAGTTTCAAGTCCCCAAAGTTTGGTGGGGCAAGCTGACATTATTTTGTTTAAGATGCGCTTTTATGCTCTCACCAATGATCTCTCCCAATAGTGGTGGAACTGCATTACCAATCAACCGGCCGGTTACTGTGAGGTTTACCGGCATATTTTTTCTGACAAATTTGTAGGATTTGGGAAAGCTTTGTAACATAGCCCCTTCTCTTAGGGTAATTGCACGATTTTGCTCTGGATGACCAAAGCGTCCATTGCCATAGCCAAAAAATTGTGTGGTTATTGTCGGAGAGGGTTTATCCCACTCCATACGGCCATAAACAGATGAATATGTGCTTCCTGAGTGTTTTTTATGACATTCAGCAACAAGACTGGAGTCCCAGTCACGCCATGTACCACCTGGACGCGATTGTTTTATACGTGAAAGATTTAACGGCGATAAGTTGGCTGATTGATGAAGAGGGTCTTTTGGATCAGCTTCGCCTGCAGAAAGTGGCATTAATCGACCGATTGTTCGTTTAACGCATTTTTTCTTCCTGGTGGGTGCATTCAAGCTAATTTCACCAAGCTTAGAAGCAAGAAGTACTAATCTCCTCCTTGTTTGTGGCAGGCCATATTTATCACAGTCAACTACTTTGAAGCTCACGCTATACTTGCTAGATGTTCCTTCACCATTTTTCAGGGAATCAATAAATTCCTGAAATACGGAATGCCTTAAAAGGGCTGGTACATTTTCCATTGTGATAATATCAGGCGATACCTCTACGATAAGGCGCTGGAATTGTCTTAGCAAACTCCATTGATCATCTTTTCTTGCTTTACTACCCTGGCTATATGATGAAAATGGTTGGCAAGGTGCACAGCCAGCTAGCACCTTAATTGCATCTGGCGAAAAAAACTTTTTTAAATCCTCACCAGCAACATCATTGACACTACTATTTATAAATTCAGCATTATTGTTGACTTTAAATGGGTAGCTACACGCAGGGTCGATGTCTACACCGGCAACAACATTTATGCCAATTTTATTGAAACCAAAACTTAAACCGCCAGCGCCACAGAAAAGGTCGACTGCTTCAATGTCTCTCATTAAAAATTTATTTCCCGTTGATTTTTTAGAGCCCATATATCTGGGCCATATTCTACCTAAGTGTATCTGTAGAAATAGATATATGCATTATTATTTTTCTCATTTTAGGTATGAATTTTAGAGTTGAACTTAGGAGATATAATTAATTTTTTTGTTGGCTAAGCATAAAATTATCTATACATTAATGCAATATAATCTAATCTGAGAATGACGTGTTTAAGTGGCTCAATTGTTATCAAGTTATAGTGATGAATTGCCAGAATCTGATAATGATTATTTAGTCGCTTTGGTATTTTAATTTATGCATGACAACAACCTAAATATTGATGAAAAAATCAAGCATGCAATCGAGCTATTCAAGGCTGGAGAAGATGTGCAAAGCTTACTGAATGAGATAAATAATTCAGACGAACTGATTACTTGGGTCTATGAATATGAGGGCATTTCGCTAGCAGAATGGTTTATGTATATCAGGGCATTGCCAGAGTTCTTTTATGGCGATGAGGATCCTAGAGAATATTATGGCGATGATTTTTTTAAGGATTTCGATACACCTCAGAAAAAATTGAATTGGATCAAGGATCAAGCGAGCATCTATCAGGAATGTGGTTGTTCTGTTGAATTTAATGAAATCAATGGCCTGATTGTTTCACTAGAATTTACAGCGTACCCAGGTGATATAGTTTGTGAGAATTTAATCATAGCTAACGATATTAAAGATATTATAGAAGAGTATAAGAGCAAAAATGTGCTTCTACTGGATGGTCACCACATCTACACTCATACTGATTTTGAAATGATCCGTCTTTTTGATAAATACTTTAGTAAATACAAACCCAAATAGATTAGAGGTAATTGATGTCAGGTTTAGAAGCACTCAAAAGCTTTATTTCAATAGATAATAAATTAGTGCCAATAATAGAGGATTGGTATGAGCTTTATCTGCTTGGCTGCAAATGCATGAAGCAGCGAGGAAATGATTATTTTCCCAAGCCGCTGAAGAGTAATGCCGGATTAGAAAAAAAACGAGATCGGTTTTTTAAGCAATTGATGTGTGCACAGGATAATGAATTCCTTTATGAAGTTGATGCTTTTCTTCGTAATCCTAAAATTGAATGGGTTCTAGAATCACATGAACAACGTTTTGGTCGTAATCGAGAAGAAGAGCTTCACCGCAGAATTCAGCAATACGAAACTACGAATAAACAATTATTTAATACCCTTAAATACATAACATCAGAAGCTCGAATAAATCCATACCCGAGATTTTGGAAAGAAGTTGGAGAGTTGGGTGCATCTAAGCAAAAAGAGCAGAAAATAGAAGAAAAATTTCCAGTGCCTCTAATTTTGGCTGCTTATTATCATGTGTCGAATGCAAATAGACAGCTGCAGTTAATTGATCAGGTTGAATATGCAGATCGATATGGTTTCTTGGAAGAAATGGATGCCCTGTTAAGAAGTTTTGATAACAAAGAATGGGAGCGATGCGACTATTCTTTTCTTGATGATATTAGTATTTCAGACTTTAAGTTTCATAGAGAAGAAAAAATATTTGATGAGTCGAAAACAAAACTCATCAGTGCATTTTCCAAAATTAAGAAATTAGAACCAACTTCGACTATTTACTTCGAAATGGAACATATGTTTGCCATGTTTATTGCAAGGCTTTATGACTTGTATTCAATTGAAAAAGATAGTCTTACTGCTCTAATTTCAAAGCATGAAGAAGAAATCAAACTTTGGAATTTGTATATTGAGGCCATTGAGCAGGAGCCGGAAGCCTATAAGGATTCGGAGATGGAAGACTATAGGACATGCGTTAATACTGCAGAATTGCTTATCGCCAAGTTACAAATTGTATTAATTATTCAAGAAATTAATGATGAGATCACTAGTACAGAATCTTTTGCTGATAAATACTGGGACCTTTTAGTCGAAAGACATATTGTTGATGAGAAATTTCTTTAGTCGCGCTGATTCGATTCTAACAAGGTCACCAGGTTGCATTTATGGCCTCTCTTATCATTTATTCTTGGCTAAGGATAAAATATCTATACATTAATACAATATAATGAATTGGAGAATAACTTGTTACCAAGAAAATTTCTGTATGAGGAACACAGTTTTTTTAGCTCACTTAAAAAAATTGAATTTATTGATGGTTACTTAGATATCCAATCAACAACACCCTGTATCCCCTATTTAATTGATGGGCCTCGCAAACGATTAAGTGATAGTGAATGGTGCGAAGTAGAACAGGCAATTACTGCTCTAAATTTAAAGCCAAGATCAGACGATTTGATATTGGATGGTTGCGGAGTTAATTGCTGGATTACTTTCAGAAGGCGATTAGTAAAATTTTACATTATTAACCCGGAGTTCGAAGGGTTTAACGAATTAAGAAAAATTATAAATCGATTATCAATTTGTGATGCATACCCAGAGGGTGTTCTAAAGAGTGATTAAAACTCTAAATTTAAAAACTATAATCATTAAATATTCCCTGAACTAAAAGAGACTGATATGTACAAAATTAACAAACAATCAAACAGTATTAAACAGTTGGAAAAGAAGTCATTTTCATCTCTGGGTTTTAGGGAGCGTGAGCATTTGCAGGAATGGATTGCAAAAGAGCCAAATGTTTTAGGTGAGGATTTACTCATTATACAAAAAGAGTTTTCTGGATTTGATGACACCCATGAGAGACTGGATCTATTGGCTTTAGATAAGCAGGGGGCATTGGTTGTTATTGAAAATAAGCTAGATGACTCTGGAAGGGATGTAACCTGGCAGGCTTTAAAGTATGCGTCTTATTGTTCCGGTTTGACTAAATCAAATATCACGGAAATTTTTCAGGACTACCTTGATACAACTGAACCTGGCGCAAAGGCTCAGCAGAAAATTGAAGAATTTATTGATGGTTCTGATTATGAAGAAATTCAACTTAATAAAGGGGTCACCCAGAGAATTATTTTAATAGCAGCGAAATTTAGAAAAGAAGTGACTAGCACAGTCTTATGGCTTATGAACTATAAGGTTCGATTACAGTGCTTTCGAGCAACGCCATTCGCTATGGGTGAGGATCTGTTCTTAAATTTTGAACAGATTATTCCAACCCAGGATGCTGAAGATTACATGATAGGTATGGCTGGAAAGGCTCAGGATGAAATAGATTCAGATAATGAGCTGAAAAACCGTCATATTGTTCGCCGAAACTTTTGGACTAAGCTGCTTCCTAGAATGAACAGTACTTCATCAAATTTATTTCAAAATGTTAATCCGGTTACCGCTCATTATCTAGGAGCAGGATCGGGCATCTCGAGAATAAGATATGTGTTTGTCATAACCAAAACATATGGCAGTTCAGAACTTTATATTGACCGTGGTGTAAAGGAAGAGAACAAAGCTATTTTTGATTATCTCTACCAACAGCGTGAGAAAATAGAAAGCGAGTTTGGAGGATCATTAGTTTGGGAAAGACTTGATAAAGCAAGAGCATCAAGAATTAAAGCATCATCCGATTGCAATATTTTTGATTCAGATATGTGGCCTTCAATGATTGATGCAATGACAGATTCAATGGTGAGATTCGAAGCTGCGCTTAAGGGTCCTTTAATTGATTTAAACAAAAAACTAAAGTCAAAGCAGTTGCCATAATTAGCTATATTTCCCGACAAAATAGCTGTAAACTTATTATTTACGGTTGTTTCTTTTAGAAATAATATTTTTGATGGGAAATTGAATGTCAAACTTTGCAGAGTATTTAAAAAACCTAAGAACCGAAAAGCGCATGGGCGTGCGTGAGCTAGGTCGTGCGGTTGATGTTACAGGTATGCACATCTCTAATATGGAAAAGGGTAAGTCGTTACCCAGTCCTGAACTTATCGTGAAGTTGGCAAAGGCTTTGGATGCTGATGTGGATGAGATGTCCTATCAGGCTGACCATATCGCACCTGAGGTTGTAGGTGTTATTCAAAACCAACCCAAGGCGGTGCCTAATTTTTTGCGTTCGGCTAAGGATTTAACCCCTGAGCAGTGGAAGATTCTGCAACAACAGTTAGATACTATGGTTGGCGATAAAGGATCTGATGATAGTTAACTGGCCGAAGCTTTCGGACGAGCAGATTGAGAATAAGGCTGCTGATTTTAGGCAGCAGGCACTGGCTGCTCTTGATGCTAAAGCAGCATCTGCTGTGCCAGTTGAGCAAATTGCTGAGCATTATTTAGGGTATGAGTTAGAGTTTGTTGAGGATGATAGCTCTCTTCCTAGCGATGTGATCGGCGGTATAGATTTTGATTCCAACATCATTATTATTAATGCGGCCATTGAGTCTCATATTGGTCGTTATAGTTTTACCATTGCCCACGAAATAGCCCACCATGTATTGCACCGTGATATTTTCCTACAGACCCGTTCTGGCGAATCGATTATGTGTCGTGGGGGTGAGCAGCGGCCGATTGAGGAATTTCAGGCCGATAGATTTGCTGAGGCATTATTAATGCCAGCGGATTTGATCAGGCAGCATTATAGAAAAGTTAAAACCAGAAATATCTTTAAGCGCACCAATCAGCTGACTTTGGCGGCAAAGGTTATTCAATCAACGGATTTAGATAATGTATCAGTATCAGCTATGGTGGTTAGGCTTAATCACCTAGGGTTATCAGCTAAAAAACCTTTTTATAACCTGTTATATCGCTTGTTTAAGCGCTAATGATTAGCCGAACAACTCTACGATATATTTAATCACTAACATCCCCCCAATACCTATTAGCACCCCCTCTAAAAACGGTCGAGAAAATTCCCAGAAGTTTTTGAGTTTGCGTATTGGATGAGCGAAATCCATGATTTTGATAATCAGGTATTGGTGAAGAGCGCTTTTATGGCCATATTTTTGCTGAAAATACCTGATTCTGCCGTTATGCCAATCAGCAAATGAATCTGCATCAATAGAGCCATAGTATTCCTCAAGAGATTCTCCCGCCTGGTATGCAGCTTCTTGTACATTTGCAACGGCCTTTTTAACCACGGCGTCTAATGTGGTTTTTCTGCGTCTACCAGATTCTGGATTAAACAGCTTTATATCGCGGACATTTATAAAACCGGCAAACCTAAAACCTTCTTCATACCAGTTATCTTCATGGTAACTGCCCAGTGCACGGTATTTTTCTGTGTTGTGAGTAACAGCTTGGCCCTGTTCATCTTCAAACCAATCCTCGGCAATTATGCCAAAGCGCGCATTGCCATATTGTTCAAAGTAATCTTCAAATGATTCAAAGGCACTTTGCCAGCTATCAATAAATTCCTCGCTATTCCATAGCGACTGCGCATGCTCTTCTGTACCCAGAGCGTTGAACTCAGTGTTTATGATCAATTTAACATGGGGCTCATTTCTGTCGTCGATTTCAGTGTAGGTGTCAAACGCTGAGGCTGCGAACATTTGACCAAACTTTTGGATATCAAATAGCTCATCTATTGCTGTTAACTTATCTTGCATGGCAGCTATCAGGTTAGATGAGATAAAGATTCTCTTCCACTTTTTGGTAGGTACTACCCTAATGTTTTCTTCGATGATCAGGGCTCTGCCATCGACTTTTGTCATATGGGGTCTGGTATAGACGAGATCTGCATCAATATCAAAAAACATAATTAGGCTTCCTTATGAGTAAGCAGGGTATTGCTTAAGCGAACTGCCATGCTAGCTGGCGTTTCATTAGAAACATTGGCCGAACTGCCGCTTTCTGAATTTTATTGGCTACGAAAAATATGCAACCTAATGTGGTTATTGTTGCTAGGCCTGCTGCAAGTATTAGTGCGAATATCAAAGTCATGTTGTCTCTCCTGGTTCGAAAAAGTTGTTTTAGCAATCAATTTGATGACTACTGTAAATATATAGTTTACAAATGTCAATAGGTAGTTTACAGTTGTAAACAGATAATTTACATCTAATTGCTAAAAACTGACTGAAACAGAGGTACATATGACAGATAAACCTAGCTATATAGCGGATTTGCGTGGCTATAAAAAAATTAAAGCATTTTTGCAGAGAGATAATTTTGATGGGTTCACGGCTGAGGATCTATTTATTATCCAGTTTTTCAAGAAGGGCTGGGGCCAGGATATAGCGGCACTGTCAAATATGGCTGAGGCCTTGCGGAATATGGCGCGACTTGAGGTTGTTGACGTCGCAGAGATCAAACAGCTACTTAATAGTGCTGTACAAAGAGCATTACATAACAAGGTAAGCCCCTATAAACGCGACCCCAGAGAAGTTAAAAACCTTGGACGCTATGGTTATTACCTAGAACATCTCAATATTATTCTCGCCTGCTACCAGGCGGTGGTTGATGATACCTATCTAGACCTTAATCAGCGGGTAACTCAGCATCTTGTAGATGCCTCATTAGCTGAAAGTAACCTTCACGCGCCACTATTGCCCAATGTTCGAATGCGCTGGTCAGCTGATCAGGCGGCTATTATCTACTCCATCTGGCTGTTTGACCAAAACAATGGCACCTCGCTATCTAATGAGCTGAGTAACAGGTGGGTTGAGTATATGGATGCCAATATGCGCGATCCACAAACTGGGCTCTATGCTACAGAGGTTATGGGTGTTAAGCGTTATTCGAAGCAGCCCAGGGGCTGTGCATTGGCCTATCTAATCTACTACTGCAGTCATTTTGCACCCGAGGTAGCAGCCAGTCAGTGGGCATTATTTAAGGAGCATATGCTGATCAAGCGTATGGGTATTTCAGGGTTTCGTGAGTACCTAGCTAGTTACAAAGGGGGTTGGACCCCAGATTCCGGGCCCATTATCGGAGGCATTGGCGTAGGAGCATCGGGGCTGGCATTAAAGACTGCTGCCAGTATGAATGATGAGACGGTATACAAAGCGCTTCATGGTTCGATATCACCAGTTATCAGGTTTATGAAATCACTGGCCCATGTGCCAGGGATAAAACGCTTGGCGAGATTAGGTGCAGATCTACTTGCCACATCAATCAAGCTCAATTCTGAGTCACATATCACATTAACAAAGAGGTCATTATTATGATTAATGCAGGTTCAATAGGTATGCCGTTACATTTCGGCAAGGTCCCAGGCTTTTTAACAGAGCGCATGGGCAATATGGGCGAGGCGATTGTTGAATCGATTCTCGTAAACTACGGAAAATCGGAATTACTGTCGCGGATGTCTGATCCCAATTGGTTTCAGGCGCTAGGTGCAGTCATGGGTATGCACTGGAATTCATCGGGGGTGACGGCAGTTACATTGGGCGCATTGAAGAAAAAGCTCAATCCCAAATCCCATGAGCTGGGTGTCTATATTCTCGGTGGTAAGGGCAAGCAGGCCTATGGTGCCAAACGCCAAATAGAGCGGGTAGCAGATCAGCATAGCCTGGATGGCAAGCAGTTGGTGAAGTCAGCGCGGATGGCTGCTCGAATTGATAATAATGCAGTACAAGATGGTTTTGATCTGTATCAACAGTACTTTCTGCTCACCGATGAGGGTGAATGGACTTCTATCTCTCAGGGTATGAATAAAGACAATCGCCGAGCACGACGTTATCACTGGCATTCGCCGACGGTACAGTCATTCTCATCAGCACCACATTCGGGGATTGCTGGTATAGAGCAACAGCGTATTCTCAATCTAGTAGATCCTGAGGCTGAGACGCTGCAAAACAATATGGTCGAGCTAACTCAGGAAAAGCCCTCTGAAATTATCAAGGCCATGAACAGTGCTGAGATGCCTAACCGTCATGATGTTCGCAAAGAGGATATCAATCAGGCGCGATTAGCGTCGGTTCTGGATCTTGCCTATAACCGCGATATCGAGAAATTTGATGATCTAGTCGATATGCATGGCGTTGGTCCGCGAACGCTTAAAGCCTTGGCCATGGCCAGTGAGGTGATTCATGGCGACTCAACCCGCTTTGAAGACCCGGCTCGGTTTGCCTTTGCGGTAGGGGGTAAGGACGGTAGGCCACACCCCATAGATACTAAGTCGTTCGATGAAACTGTTGAGATGCTTCAGAACTCAGTGGATAAGGCGAACATGGGTGATAAAGACAAATCCAATGCGCTTAAACGTCTTCACAAGGCCGCAGTTAGCGGTGAGTCCAAGGGAACACCACTGGATTTTATCGAGGAGCTGATTGATAACGAGTGGAATCATGCTGAAAACAACAACGGTAAAACCTTTATGGGGTCAGTGGTTAAAGGGCTGACTAGAAAAGTAATGGATACACAAAATAAGGTGCTGTATGGACGTGATAGCGACTGATTGTGGATATGATCCAATTGCATTGGGGGCGGCCACCGAAAAGGTGGTCGTCGATGGCAATCGCAGAAAGTATGTGCAACTAGGGCGAACATTACGATTCTATGGTGGCACAACAAGCGCCACAGAAGTCGGTTGTAATCTACGCTGTAAATTCTGTTTTAGTGATAAGCCAGTATGGAAGCCGAAGAAAACAGGTGAGTTCTATACCCCGCAGCAGGTATTTGACGGGTTAGCGGCTAATGCCCGCAAATACGGACATCAAACCATTTCTGCATCAGCCTCCGAGGGAACTTTGGGGCGCCAGCATCTCTATGAGTTGCTTGATCTAGTTGAGCAGTCGGAGTTTGTATATATACTCGAAACCAATGGCATGACACTAGGGGATGATCCTGAGTTTGCCCGCTCACTGAGTAAGTACAAAAATCTGCATGTGCGCGTTTCTATCAAGGGCTGTAATGAGGATGAGTTTCATCGACTAACGGGTGCGAGAAAGAGCGCCTACCAATTGCCATTTCGCGCGCTAAAGCATCTTATCGATGCCGGTGTTTCCTGTAATGCCTGCGTGTCAGTTTCATTTTCTGATGTCGATGGTATTAATGAGATTAAAGGTAGACTGGCATCTATTCATGTAGGTATATTAAAGTCTTTGGAATTAGAGAAAATAAAGCTGTTTCCAAAAGTAAGGAAGCGTTTAGCTAAAGAGGGTTTGGTGGCTAATAGGGGTCAATCCTGTTTAAGTATGTAATGAAATAAATAAAAATTTAAAAGAAATAACTTATTAAATTTACGATAGATACTTTATTTCCGGCAAGTTTTCGCTCCAACAATACTTTTTCTTTATTATGATAATCAAACAATATAATATATTTTATATACAAATGAATAATAGTGTTTAGATGCCAAGTATCAATGCAATGTCTGCAGATATTACAGTCGAAAATTTGAAACTAAATTATGGCGGGGTAATGCCAAATTGGCAGGAATTTACAAATTTAAAGCTGCTAACTAGCCGGAGTAATATTTAATGACAATTATAATCTTGTATTTTTTCCTTTTTTCTTTTCTTTTAGGCTCTGTTCTATTGGTCATTGCCGGCAAAAACCCTATTGGATCCAGCCATCCTATTTTTCAATTAATTAGTCATATTTTTTTGGTAATCGTACCCAAAACTTTTAATTTATTTGGCTCATTGACTTGTTTTAATTTTCGTAAATTAATGAATGGACAATATGGTCTCGCTAAAACCTTTTGGTTATTTGGGGTATTGGTACAATTTATATTCCAATTGATAATGAATATGAGTGTCTATCTTATTGGGTATTCAGCATTATTGCTGATAATTTTTTCTACCTTGTTAATTGCTTACAGTATTTGCCAGTTGATTGGTCTATGGCGAGCTGCAGAGTTATATTCGGGACTTAGTCTATGGGTTCTGCTATCAAAAATTTATATTGTGTTTGGTTTTATTATGATGCCAATATCATTTTTGACCGCTTTATGGTTTCTTAACAGTTTGTAGCATTTTTCATTGATGAAAAGCTTGCTGCTTTATTCATTAACGATTATTTATTTGTAGTCCTACTGGAATTATTCCGCGATTTCCTTGTCAGATAAATAGACCAAAAAGGAAATTATTATGAAACAAGAACGCTCTCCCAATTTCACCATAATCGCTTTTATTCTTGCTGCCGGTATGGCGCTTAGCGGTTATCTATTAAGTTTTACTATCTATCGATCACAGGTAGCCAATGATGTGGTATCAGTTAAAGGTTTGGCCGAGAAAGAAGTCAAAGCTGACTGGGCTCAGGTATCAGTCTATTTTTCACGCTCGTTGATGCTGAGTAAGCAAGAGTATGATCAGTCAGGCCAGCAAGTTATAGTGCCTAAGCTTTATAAGGAAATAGAAGCGGACCATAAAATTATTAAAAGTGAGCTTATTTCACTGGGTATTGCCGAGGATGAGGTAGGCGATATTGAGCTTTGGACTAAGAGCGAAGACTTCCGCGGTGAGGATGGTCAACATACAGATACCAAGGTGATCGTGCAGGGCAGTATATTAGTTGAAAGCACCAAGGTTAAAACTGTTAAACAAATTGATGGTGCTATGTCGCGGCTTATGAGCAAGGGTATTACCGCATCAACGGGTAAGGAGAAATACCACTTTAGTAAACTGAATGATATTAAGCCGGAAATGATTCGTGAGGCTATGGCTGCTGCTCGTGTTGCTGCTAATGAACTTGCCGGAAACACCGGGGTAACCTTAGGCCGAATAAAAAGTGCTAATCAGGGTCGATTCTCTATTGTTGATAAGGGCGAAAACTATGGAGACAAAAATCGCATCGATAAGAAGGTTAGGGTAGTAACTGAGATAAAGTTTTATTTAGATAACTGATGTCACAATGGATGTAACAATAAATCGATGATAGTGAGATAAGCTAAATAAAATCAATAGGTTGCACTTTAAGTCAATTCCCGCCGCCTCCACCAATAAAATAACCCTCACCACGCAGTGGTGGGGGTTTTTTATTGCATGAAAAAAATCGCATAATCCTCCGC
>Ga0209533_1001398_pt1 | contig 22582 bp, 16 predicted proteins | sample COG_04_FD_184748 | JGI IMG/M metagenome (GOLD analysis project Ga0209533, IMG submission 184748) | Pelagic Microbial community sample from North Sea - COGITO 998_met_04 (SPAdes) (version 2) | ecosystem: Environmental > Aquatic > Marine > Neritic zone/Coastal water | place: Helgoland, sampling...
TTTGAAAAAATTGGAGTAGTATGAAACTCCTTCAGCGGAGAGAGAGGGATTCGAACCCCCGGTACATTGCTGTACGCTGGTTTTCAAGACCAGTGCATTCGACCACTCTGCCATCTCTCCTTTTGATAGCGATGCAAATGTAAACGATTTTTCTAAACTTCAATCAAAAAAAAGATTAAATTTACCTCGTGCTAATAAAATTTTAAACCTACTAAACACTAGGGAAATGAAGCGATATAGCCTATACATAATTCTGTTTTTACTGTCTAGTTTTAACTCCTTGAATGCTAAAAATTTACAAGCGAGTTTTCAGCATTTTACATTCCAAAATAGGGAGGGTATATCCTATGTAGAAACCTATTTGTCGTTTTTAAGTACCGAAATTCAGTACCAAAAAATTGATGAAAACTCTTTTCAAGGTGCTGTTTTAATCGAATTATCATTTACTAAGGGCGAAGACATTGTTCATTTTGATAAGTATCTTTTTAAAACACCAGTGTTAAGTGATACATTGCAAGCACAATTTTTTCTGGACAAACAAATATACGGTCTGGAGAATGGCGTGTACGATATTGATTTAAAATTAAGTGATCCAATGAGTACTAAGGAAGCCCTTAGTTCATCCACTCGTTTTACGATCGATTTTACTGAAGACGCTATCAGCTTCTCCGATTTTATGATTTTAGAATCTTATACAGCATCCGAAAGTAAAAGTATATTAAACAAATCGGGCTACGATTTAATTCCAAATTTGGGCGAGGGTGCTTATTTTTTAGACGATGCAGAAAAGCGTTTAGATTTTTATATAGAGTGGTACAATACACAAAAAGACACCAGTACACATAACGGGTATTTACTAAACTATTACATAGAAAACGAGCAATCTCATAAACCCATTACAGGTTTTAACAGTGTTAAAAGAAAAACCAAAGACAAGCAGCGCGCCTTTTTAGGTGGATTCGAAATTAGTGAACTGCCCTCTGGTAATTACAATTTAGTGTTGGCTTTGCTGAACAAAAAAGGTGTGGGAGTGCTTCAAAAAAGAGTCTTTTTTCAGCGCAGAAACTCATCTACCATTATGAAGCCACAAGACTACGCAAGCTTGCACTCCAGCTCCAGTTTTGTTAACGATTTCGACAATATAGAACAACTGGCCGAACATATTTCTTCCTTATTTCCTATAGCCACACAAAGAGAGTGGGCCTTTGCCTCAAATCAATTAGAGAAATGGAACTTAAGCGAAATGAAACAGTACTTTCACGGATTTTGGTACAACCGAAATCCTATAGATCCTGAACTGGCTTGGTTAAAATATTTAGATGGCGTAAATCAAGCCAATAAAATGTACTCTACCATTTCTGTAAAAGGATTTGCAGTCGACAGGGGTAGAGTATTTTTACAATACGGAACGCCAGACTATATTGAAAATTCGGTACACGAAAATTACACCCTGCCGTATCAAATTTGGACCTATTATAAAATTGAAAAACTGACCAATAAAATTTTCATTTTTGCAGAAAGTGCTTTGGGTACTAATGATTACGAACTCATACACTCGACCATGTTAGGCGAAAAAAACAATGTAAATTGGAGAAACTTTATAAACCGAGAACGCGGTGCCGTAAAAGACCTAAACAGCAATATTGAGAACAGAAATATTAATTTAGATCTGAAGAACGATTTAGATGAAAAGGGAAATAGACTTAATCAATTGCCTGGAGGAAACTAATGTTAAAACACTTCAATTTACTCTACATTTTCTCTAAACTTATTCCATTTAGTCTACTTTATTTATGCGCTAATTTTATGGCATTTTTACTCCATAGAATTTTTAAGTATCGATTGCAGGTAATCCGTACCAATTTAAAAAACGCTTTTCCAGAATACAGCCAAGAAACCCTACGAACAATAGAAAAGAAATTTTATTTAAATTTTTGCGATGTGCTTCTAGAAAACCTAAAGCTCAACTCTATTTCTAAATCTAGCTTGCTTAAAAGAATGAAATTTCTAAACCCAGAGGTTTTAGATGCGCTTAGAAGGAAAAATAAAGGCGCAATGCTCGTAGGAGCTCATTACAACAACTGGGAGTGGATGGGCTTGTCTTTAAGTATTAGCTCAAAACAAGATCTGTATTCGGTATACAAACCACTAAACAATACCTACATCAATAGGCTCATGCTTAATGCGCGCGAGCGTTTTGGAGCTCACATCATTCCGATGAATGAGTTTCCTAAAGTGGTTTTGAAAAATAAAAACCGCGCTACCCTAAATTTAATGATTGCAGACCAAAGCCCTCACAAGAGTAAATTGGATTATTTCTGTACTTTTTTAAACCAAGACACTCCCGTATATTTGGGAGCAGAAAAGCTAATGAATGCCGCTAATTTGGAACTCTTATTTGTAAAAGTTAACCGCATAAAACGGGGCTACTACGAAATGGAAATTATTCCTCTAGCGAAACACAGCTTAAGTGAAAAAGGCGCAGCCACTCAACTACACCTTTCTCAATTGGAAAAAATGATAATTAATCAGCCAGAAAACTGGCTTTGGTCGCACAGAAGATGGAAGCACCGTTTAAAAAAGTAGCCGTACTAATTCTCAACTGGAACGGTTGTGATTTGTTGGAACGATTTTTACCAACGGTATGTAAATATAATTCAGATTTTGCAGATGTTATTGTTGTAGACAATGCTTCTACAGACCAATCTATTGCGTATTTAGCAAAAAACTTCCCAGAAATTCGCAGAATAGAATTCGATGTAAATTATGGTTTTGCCGAAGGGTACAACAGAGCTTTAGCCAAAGTAAAGCACGAGTATGTAGTTTTACTTAATTCCGACGTTAGGGTAAGCGAAAATTGGCTCGTAGAACCGATTGCCTTTTTGGAGAATAACAAAGATTTTGCAGCTTGCCAGCCAAAAATTTTAGATGAGAAAGCACCAAATAAATTTGAGTATGCAGGTGCTTGTGGAGGTTATATAGACCGCTTTGGTTATCCTTTTTGTAGAGGTCGTATTTTCGATTATTTAGAAGAGGATAAGGGCCAGTACGATACGGTAGAATCTGTTTTTTGGGCCAGTGGAGCTGCCTTTTTTGTGCGTAGAGAAACCTATTTACAAGTAGGCGGTTTGGATGCAAGCTTTTTTGCACATCAAGAGGAAATAGACCTGTGTTGGCGCTTTATTAATACCAATCATAAAATTGCTTGTATCCCACAGTCTACCGTTTACCACTTGGGTGGTGCATCGCTTGCCAAAATGAATCCTCGAAAAACATACCTTAATTTTAGAAACAATTTAATAATGCTGTTAAAGAATTTACCTCTTTATGCATTCCCTATTATTTACCTTCGCTTGGTTTTAGATGGAGTTGCTGGTGTAAAGTATTTAATAGAGGGAAAACCCACGCATTGTTGGGCAATTGTAAAAGCACACATTTCGTTTTTCTTTCGCATTCCTCGTGTCCTTTTAAATCGGAGTACCACCAAGCGCGTATCTTCTTCATTAATGATGTCAAAGTCTATTTTAGTAGAATACTTCATCAAAAAAAACAAGACCTATTCTGCATTAAAAATTAATTCGTAAATAATTTTAGTATACAATTTTAGTAAATCATTATTAAACAATAAAAGACGGATTATTGATATATAATTATTAATTTTGCACCACTAAAAAAACAAACATAAAATGGCTCAAAACAGAACATTTACCATGCTTAAGCCCGATGCTGTTGCGAACGGACACATAGGTGCAATTTTAGAAAAAATAAACGCTTCAGGTTTTCGTATCGTTTCTTTAAAAATGACTCAATTAACCAAGGCCGATGCCGAAGCATTTTATGCTGTACATGCTGCAAGACCTTTTTATGGTGAATTGGTTGCCTACATGACTGAAGGTCCTATTGTAGCTGCTATTTTAGAGAAAGACAATGCCGTAGAAGATTTCCGTACACTTATTGGTGCTACCAATCCTGCAGAAGCTGCCGAAGGTACCATCCGTAAAATGTATGCAGAATCTATTTCTGCAAATGCAGTACACGGTTCAGATTCTGACGAAAATGCTGCTATCGAAGGTGCTTTTCACTTTGCTGGAAGAGAAAATTTCTAGAAAATCTATTGCGTTCTTTTAGAATGAAACTATAAAAAGCCCATTTCGATGTATCGAAATGGGCTTTTATTTTACCATTTATATTACCTAGTTCTTAAAAATAGAACGTATTTACAAATCCAGCTTTGCTTTTAATTTTTTGCTAAGTGCATCTTTATGCAAAAGTACCGAAATCGTATTCATTTTAAAATAAGCCTCAGAAACAAGCACATGTCCTTTAAATTCATCTAGTCCACGCTCGTCTCCCCAAGAATTTTTTACCACAAAGTACTCTTTACCGTCCACACCTTTTACCAAACCAACAATGTGCATTAAATGATCGTCGGTAACAGTATAATTATCAAAATTTTCCTGTCTTAGCTCCGGGCTAACATCCAATTCTTCTGCGGTAAGTTCAAAGTTGGGTTTATCATCTTTTAAAGGTACAACAGCCATCCCTTTTTTAGAGCTAAATCCACTGTTGCTCACATCGGCATCCCAAGCTAAGGTGAATCCGTTATTTAATGCAGCTTTTGATTGTTGCACCAACTCGTTAAGGTTTATATTGTAAAAGCTTCCATTAGCCCAGTTGTCTGGAATACCCAAAATAAAGCTACTGTATAAAGGCTTATGCGTATAAGAGGTAAGCGAGATGTAATTTGCAGCCTTAATATTTAAACTTTCAGCAAAACTTTTAGGACTGTACTGCTTGCCCTTGTATTCAAAACTAGTAGGGTATTCGCCTAAATAGACATCCAATAAGCAGGTGTAACCCTTTTTCCATAGCGGAGTAAGCTTTTTTCCTTTATTGGAAACAACAGCGCTCATATAACCTTCTAGTATGGTAGCTAGTTCTGAATGATTGTGTGTTTCTGATGTGGTTTGCAATCCGTTAAACACTTCATTTGGCACCATACCAAAATCATCTACGGCATTAAGTAAATCATGCCCCAAACTTCCTTCTCCGAACTGTGTTTTACCATGTCTTCTCACATAATTGTCTGCTTTACTTAGGTAAACCTGACGTGCAATAAATATTTCAGAAAGGTTGTGGGTACCTTTTCCTGTTCTAATAAGTTCCGACTCTAAAAAGGACGCAGTAGAAAAACTCCAACAAGTTCCTGTTTTACCTTGACTTTCTACCGGATTGGCTTCCCATTGTACAATGGACTGAAAGCTAAGAGAATCTTGAGCATAAGTAAAGTTTAGACTCAAGCTTAAAGCTGCAATACATATAATTTTTTTCATAGTTTTTTTTTGTTTCAGAGTTCAAAAATAGAAAAAGAGATTCAATATTGCTCTGTTTTAATTTTGAATTCCACTGTAGTTACTTTGTTTTATAGTGTTTCACAAATTTGCAATCAATCGAATGTTAAAACAATCGGCACTAATAAGTAGGCATATCTTTCTCTACTCGGCTAGCCCAGGCGTGTATGCCACCTTCCAAATTTATCAAATTTGTGTAGCCTTTTGTTTCTAGGTAATGCAGTACGTTAAGACTTCTAACTCCATGGTGGCAAACTAAAACGGTTGGAGCTTCTCTGGAAATCTCATCTATACATTCGTCAATTAAATTCATGGGTATATTTACAGCTCCTTTAATACGACAGATGTCCCATTCAAAGTATTCTCGTACATCAATAATTTTAAGGTTCGAATTTTGATTTAGCATGGAGCGCAGCACTTCGGCAGAAACAGAACTTGGTAGGGTACTATTGGAATCCGTAATTTTAAGATCGTATTCCCCTAATTCTGTAATTTTTACGGCTTCTGTTACAGCAATGTGTTTAACAGATAAAGCATAATCTAACATGTTTATTTGAAGTAGCTGTCCGTCTAAAGCATCCTTGTTTTTTAAAATAAGTTTTAAAACTTCGTTTGCTTGTATGCTGCCTATAAAGCTTGGTAGTGTACTAATAATGCCTGCTTCGGAAGTATTAAGTTCATCTTTTGCATCTTCTGGAACTAGACATCGTAAGGAAGATCCTCCTTTATGATTAAATACAGCAACCCGACCTGTAAATTGATGCATGGAGGCAAATACAATCGTTTTTTGTAGTATACAACAAGCGTCGTTTAGTAAGTAGTGCGTTGGGAAATTATCGGTACAATCTACCACAAGATCAAATGTGTCTACTAAATTTAGGACATTCTCTTTTGAGGCATAAGTTTGAGCAATCTTAAATTGAGTATTTGGGTTTTGAGTTTTTAATTTTAGTGCTGCTGCTTTAGATTTTGAGGCTCCAATATCTGTTTGAGAAAATAAAGGATGCGTTTGTAAATTTCGTTCTTCAACTTTAGCTCCATCTATAAGACCAATTACGCCTAAGCCAGCGGCAGTAAGTTGTTGCAATACAGTACAAGCCAAAGCACCTGTTCCAACTACTAGAACCTTGGCATTTTTAAGGCGTTCTTGTCCATTTATGCCAATTTCACTCAATTTTATGTGATTGCTGTATCTTGTAAGTTCAGTTTTACTTAAATGCATCGTTAATTTTTTGTAAATGTAAATATTTGCTGGAGCATAACTAACTAATCATCTAATTTTAAAAGGCATACATCTGTAAAATACAATATGAGTTTTAAAACTGAATAAGTTGTTTTGTTTTTTGTTTTTTGCTAAATAGTACTAATTTTTTTTTTAAGATGATTTTAAAAACAACATCAATGATAGCTATCGAAGTAGCTGGTTCTTAAAAAATTGTTGTGGTAAATGAATCTATATTGAAATGCATTAGTAGTTAAAAAATTTTGAAAATTGATTGAATTTAATAGATTTGCATTTCAATCAGTAAATATTCAATCTTTTAATCCAATTAAAAGTACTCAATAGCTTTATTCATTCCCCCCAGATTGAATTAAAAAGAGGTAAACATTTAGGTGTTTACCTCTTTTTTATTGCAGTAAAAAAAAACCTTCAATTTCTTGAAAGTTAAAAGTGACTTGGCTGGGGCTCGAACCCAGGACCCTCTCCTTAAAAGGGAGATGCTCTACCAACTGAGCTACCAAGTCAAAAAAAAACATTAAAACAAAAGTGACTTGGCTGGGGCTCGAACCCAGGACCCTCTCCTTAAAAGGGAGATGCTCTACCAACTGAGCTACCAAGTCAAAAATAATATAAAAACAAAAGTGACTTGGCTGGGGCTCGAACCCAGGACCCTCTCCTTAAAAGGGAGATGCTCTACCAACTGAGCTACCAAGTCAAAATGTAATTGTACCTAGAACAGGAGTCGAACCTGCACGACCAAAGGTCATACGCCCCTCAAGCGTACACGTCTACCAATTCCGCCACCTAGGTAAATAAAGAACTTTGTGCTTTCTGAAAAGCGATGCAAATATAAGTGCATTATTTAACAAGACAAAACCTATTTTGTAATATTATTAACTGTTTTTATAAGCCCTTGAAAACCTTATTATTCTATGATTGGTGAACGCTCAAAAACAGCGTTTTCATCAAACATCATACGGTATGTTTTTAAATCGTGGTAACTTATCGAACCCATAGATTGTGTTACGTGTATCATTTTTGGATTAAAATCTCCGATCCAAGTTACAATAACGTCTGAGTAATTTGGGCGTTTGGTACGCAGATGTTCTGCTGCGGAGTTCAGTACATAAGATTCCATTCCAATTCCTTGAAACTTTGGAGTTACTCCAAAAGCTAAACCCCAAACAAATTTTGGTTTGCTAAACAGTTTTTTCCAAAGAAATTTTAATTTCCCCCAAAGGTTAAAGTTTCCATTGGTAGCTTTAAAAAATTGATTCAACTCCGGCATCATAATTAAAAAAGAAATGGGTTTGTCGTTGTAGTAAACAAACCAAATCAGATCTTCCTCCATCACCGGCTTTATCTTAATTAGCATAGCCATTGCCTGGTCTGCAGACATTCCTTTAAAATTATCGTGTGTAACCCAGGCAGAGTTGTACACCTCTCGAAAGTCTTCAGCGTATTTTTTTAAATGGTTTTTATCGATGGTTTTTAATACATAATTCTTGTTTTTTTTCAGTCGCTCGCATCTTAATCTGTATTTTTCTGGCATTGGAGCCGAAAGTGGTTTTATAAAATTATGCTGATTGAAATAGGTTTTAAAGCCATAGTTCTCAAAAAAGGCTTGGTAATAGGAAGGATTATAGCTGTTGGCGTAAATAGGTGGGTGGTCAAATCCGCTAACCAACAAACCCCAGTATCGATCTTTTTCGCCAAAGTTTATAGGGCCATCCATAGCTACCATATTCTGCTCCTTTAGCCATTTTTTACAAGCATCAAACAAAAGAAACGCAGCTTCTTTATTATCTATGCACTCAAAAAAGCCCATTCCGCCAGTTGCCTGTTTAAAACTATGTGCTCTCTTACCATCAACAAAGGCAGCTACTCGTCCAATAATGTTTCCGTTAGCATCCTCCAATAGATATCGAACTGCATTGCCCTGTTCAAAAAACTTATTTTTAGAGGGCACAAATACCGCCTCAATTTCCTGTTTTATATGCGCAATCCAATTCGGATCGTTCTTATAGATGAAATAAGGAAGTTGATGAAATTTTTTAATTTCTGATGGCGAAGAAACTTCAAGGATTTTCATAATTTAAACTCAGCTAAAGGTTAAGGCTTTGGAAGTAAAGATTAATTTGCAGGAAATTCCATTTGTAGTCAACCGCATTTACTTATTAGTATATTTGTTTCTGCATTAAATGCAATTTTACGATTAAAAAAGCAATAGATGAAAAATAAGCTTGTAATTGTTACTGGTGCCTCCTCTGGTATAGGAAAGGCTACGGCTATAAGGTTTGCACAAAAAGGAGCCAACATTGTTTTGGCTGCCCGCTCGGAAGAGAAATTAGTTCGTATTTCCAAAGAAATTCTTAAATATGGAGTAGAGGTGCTTGTTGTGCCCACGGATGTTTCTATAGAAATGGAATGTAAAATGCTGATGGAAAAAGCAATTCAAAAATTTGGTAAAATTGATGTATTGGTTAACAATGCAGGTATTTCTATGCGCGCTGCTTTTGCCGAAATTGATTTAAAAGTACTCAAAAAAGTAATGGATGTTAATTTTTGGGGAACCGTTTATTGTACGCGTTATGCCATGGATAGTTTGCTAAAAAATAAAGGTTCTGTAGTAGGGGTTTCTTCTATTGCTGGTTACAAAGGTTTGCCCGGAAGAACGGGCTATTCCTCCTCTAAGTTTGCCATGCACGGCTTTTTAGAAGCACTGCGAATAGAAAATTTAAAAAAAGGAATTCATGTTTTGCTCGCATGTCCTGGTTTTACAGCATCTAATATTAGAAACACAGCCCTCGCTTTTGATGGTACTGCGCAGGGAGAAACTCCTAGAGATGAGCAAAAAATGATGCAACCAGAAGAAGTAGCTTTGGCCATTGTAAAGTCAGTAGAAAAGAGGAAAGACCGAATAACACTAACGACCAATGGTAAATTGACTGTTTTTTTAAATAAGTTTTTCCCAAAATGGGTAGACAGATTGGTGTACAAACATATGAGTAACGAACCTGGAGCTCCTTTTTAATGCTCGTGTTTTTAATTGGATATATGGCCGCTGGAAAATCTAGTGTAGGTGAAGAATTAGCCAAAGCTATGGGTTACAAATTTCTCGATACGGATCTTTGGATTGAAGCCCGCTCGTGTAAATCAATCACTCAAATTTTTAACGAACAAGGCGAAGCCTATTTCCGCTCCAAAGAAAAGGAATGTTTGGAGTTTTTAATAGACCAAGATAAGCTAGTAATTGCTACAGGAGGAGGCATGCCTTGTTTTAATCATCTTATGGATTTGATGAATGAAATGGGCGAAACCGTTTATTTAAATGCTTCCGAAGAAACGTTGTTAAAAAGACTCCAATCAGATTCGTTGAACAGACCTCTGTTAAATTCCGCCCACCCATCTCAAATTTTAAGTTCAACTCTTTCGAGTCATCTAAAAAAAAGAACTCTTTTTTATACTGCAGCTAAACATTCTTTTAATGTTGACGGTAAAACAGTTTTAAAAATTTCTCAAGAAATTAAAAAACAGTTAGAGCGCAATTTACCGCACAATAACTTTGGCTAGTACTAGCCATTTAGGGAGCTAAGGCACTATTGTTTGGAACTCTAGCTAATTGACTCTAAACTTGTTGGTTTAAAAACTTATTGTATATTCGTTTTTAATAAAACAAAATTCATTCCCCCCTAATTTTTATAAACACGCTGCTCCCCTAGGATAGCGTGTTTTTTTTTGACTAATTAATAACAATTTCCCCAATGCAAATAGAGCTTTGTGCGTTTTCCTCTTCCTTTTTAGTACTCGAACCAATTAGTTCTTCTACACGAATAGAGCTTTGTTCTAATTACGTAGAAGGAGGAACCACTCCTAGTCCTGCTTCTTTTTTAGAAGCTAGAAAAAAACTCGCCAACAACATTTATGTAATGATTCGTCCTAGAGGAGGTGATTTTCTTTATTCGATGGAAGAATTTGAGCTGATGAAAGCAGAAATTTCTTGGTTTAAACAAATGGGTGCCAATGGATTTGTATTGGGTATATTAAACGCAGACGGCTCGGTAGACGAAGAAAGAACCTCAATTTTGGTTAAATTGGCAGCACCTTTACCTGTAACTTTTCATAGAGCTTTTGATGCTTCGGCTGATTTAAACAATGCTTTAGAGGCTGTAATAAAAACCGCTTGTACCAGAATATTAAGTTCTGGAGGTTCTTCTAACGTAAACGAAGGTTTTTCTAAGCTCCTAGCATTGCATAAACAAGCCAAAGGAAGAATAGACTTAATGCCCGGTGGAGGAGTAACTAAATTAAACGTACAGCAATTTATTGATGCAGGCTTTAAAAACATTCATCTTTCAGCAAAAAAAATGCAGCAATCTAAAATGGAATTCAAATCAAATATATCAATGACGTCTACTTCAAAAATCTCATCATTTGATTATATTGGCATCGATTTCGATAAACTAAACCACTTTACCAACTATGTGCACAAGAATCAAAAAATTTAACTTTTTCCTGCTTGTAGCTTTACTCATTGTTTCTTGTACTTCTAAAAATATTCCTAATGAAATCGTACTCCAAAACTGGGAGTTTAGAGCATACGGCGAGAGTTGGATGCCAGCTAAAGTTCCTGGCTTTGTACATCTAGATTTGTACGACAACAATCTTATAGAAGATCCTTTTTACAGTGCAAATGAAAATAAATCGGATTGGATAGCAACAACAGTTTGGGAATACCAAAGCACTTTTTCGTTGGATGCGGCATTTCTTAAAAAGCAAAACATAGCTCTACACTTTTCTGGTATAGATACCTATGCAGAGGTGTTTTTAAACGACTCGCTTATTCAAACATGCAGTAATTTTTTTGTGTCTCATCAGGTAAATTTGACTTCATTGTTAGCCTTAAACAATAAAATTCGCTTTGTTTTTAAACCCACCAGTGCAAAAGCAAAAGAACTGGAAGCTGCTGCACCTTACCTTTTACCTGGAGCAGAAAGAGTACAGGTACGTAAGCCTCAGTTTCATTTTGGCTGGGATTGGGGTCCCAAACTTTTGGGTTGTGGCATAACTGAAGAAGTAAAACTGATTGCCTCGAACAAAAGTAAATTTAGCCAGGTACACATAAGCACACTTTCGGCAAACAACGCTTTAGCTCGATTAAGTTTAGAGCTAGAGATTTCCAACTGGGATACTAGCGTACATTCGATTTCATTTTTAGATACTATTATTGCGCTAAAGCAAGCCAAAAGCTCTTTCGAATTTACAATAGCAAACCCAAAGCTTTGGAATGCAATTGGCTATGGTTCTCAGGATTTTACAAGCATAAAGCTGTCTTTGCTAAAAGAGGATGGCTCTGTAATAGAAGAGCTCGAAGAGCGTTTTGCAATTCGTACAATTGAACTGGTTCAAGAAGAAGACGAATTGGGGAAAGGGTTTAAATTTCGACTGAATGGAAAAGACTTATTCGCCAAAGGAGCCAACTGGATTCCCTTAGACTTTTTTCATACCCGCATAGATTCCAATGCGTACAGAAAAGCTTTGCTAGATGCAGCCGATGCCAACATGAACATGCTGCGCGTTTGGGGTGGTGGAATTTACGAGGACGATTATTTTTATGACTTATGCGATAGCCTTGGTATTCTTGTATGGCAAGATTTTATGTTTGCCTGTGCCATGTATCCTGGCAGCGATGCTTTTATGGAATCGGTAGCCTTAGAAGCTACACAACAAATTAAACGCCTGCGTAAACACCCCTCTATAGCCCTTTGGTGTGGAAACAACGAAAACTCCGAAGGATGGCACCGATGGGCCTGGCAAGACCATAGAAGCCAAGAGGAAATAGATTCTATTTGGACAGATTACCAGAATCTTTTTAACAAACTACTCCCTAACCTAGTTCACTCTTTATCGAATACCGCCTATTGGGAATCTTCGCCACAATACGGTAGAGGAAATCCCAAGCACCAACATACTGGAGATGCACATTATTGGGGTGTTTGGCACGATGCCGAACCCTTCGAAAATTTCCAAACCAAAGTACCTCGATTTATGAGTGAGTACGGATTTCAATCTTTCCCAGAAATGGATGCACTAGAGCTGTTTGTTTTAGAGGAAGATATGTACATGGATTCTGAGGTGATGAAAACCCATCAAAAACACCCACGTGGAAACAATTTGATAAAAGAGTACATGGCAAGAGATTATAAAACTCCCGCAGATTTTGAGAGCTTTGTTTACCTTTCTCAAATACTTCAGGCCGATGGAATGCGCATGGGAATTGAAGCCCACCGAAGAGCAAGACCCTACAATATGGGTACCTTGTATTGGCAGTTTAACGATTGCTGGCCGGCGGTATCCTGGTCTGGTAGAGATTATTATGGAAACTGGAAAGCCTTACATTATACCGCAAAACGATCCTATCAGGATTTGATTATTTCTAGTAGGCAAACAAAAGATTCTGTTTTTACTTATGTAATAAACGATACGCACCAAGATCAAATCTACGATTTAAGCATTGATCACATTGATTATTCGGGCGCTCGATTGGGCTCTAATGCTAAACTCATTACGGTAAAAGGAGCCTCCAGTACTCTTGTATATTCCAAGTCGCTAGAAGACTATTTATACATCGATAGCTTAAAGAATCAATCCTACTTAGACATCCAAATTTTAAAAAGCGGAGAAGTAAAAGCCCGTAAGTTGCATCATTTTGTAAAAACCAAAGACATGGACTTACCTTATACAGGTATTTCGTACAAAGTAGAAAAAGACAGTATTGGTTTTGTTGTAGAGCTCTTTAGCGATGCTTTTATGAAAAACGTATTCCTAAATTCTTTGCACGACGGTCGGTTTGAAGACAATTACTTTGACCTGCCTGCAAACGAGCACAAACGCATTCGGTTTTACAACGATTATCCAATGGATGAGTTTAATACCAACAACCTAAGTTTCTTTTCCATGGTTGATACCTATTAATAATGTTCTGATTGCGTTAGAGTAGCTTCCATTTGTTTTTAATTCTTCAAATTGAATAATGTATCTTCGAAACCTTAAGCAAACTAAATGAGAAAACTATTTTCCTTACTTCTTATATTCAGTATTTTCCTTTCGTGCCAAACGAATAAGGAGCTCTATTCTTACGTAAACACTTTTATTGGTACAGCAGGACATGGCCATACTTTTCCTGGAGCAACACTTCCTTTTGGAATGGTACAATTAAGTCCAGATTCTCGTTTAGAAGGCTGGGATGGATGTGGAGGGTATCATTATTCCGACTCTATTATTTATGGTTTTTCGCATACACATTTAAGCGGTACTGGGGTTTCCGATTACGGCGATGTGCTTTTAGCTCCAACTGTTGGGCCAGTATACTACAACAATGGTGCAGACGGAAATCCTGGTTATTCATCAAAATTCTCGCATCAAAACGAAGCCGCACATGCGGGGTATTACCAAGTTTATCTAGAAGATTATGCCGTAGATGTAGCTCTTACTGCTAGCAAAAGGGTTGGTTTTCATCAGTATACATTTCCTAAATCTGCACAAGCAACACTTATTTTAGACCTAGAGCATAGAGATGAGGTGCTGGAGTCGGAACTGCAAATAACTGCCAAGAACGAGGTGGTTGGTTTTAGAAGATCAAAGGCATGGGCTACCGATCAATACGTGTATTTTGTAGCTCAATTTTCTAAGGACTTTAAAACTGGCACCATTGCTAAAAATGATTTCCCTACAGAGCTAAGTCAATTAAACGATAAAGAACTAAAGGCTTCATTTGTGTTTGATACAAACGATGGAGAACAGGTTTTGGTTAAAGTAGCACTATCTGCTGTTAGTATTGCTTCGGCACGTAAAAACTTAGAAGCAGAAATACCTCATTGGGATTTTAACAAAACCAAACATGCGGCAGAACAAGCTTGGAATAAAGAGCTTTCTAAAATTAACATTACCTCGGACGAAGAAACCAAGCACATATTTTATACGGCATTGTACCACTCGTGCATTGCACCCAATATTTTTTCTGATGTAGATGGCTCTTACAGAGGAACAGATTTACAAATACACAAAACAAATGCTTTTGACAATTACACCGTTTTTTCTCTTTGGGATACTTACCGTGCTACACACCCTTTGTTTACTTTAGTAAACCAAGAGCGCAGTAACGACTTTATTAAAACCTTTGTTAATCAATACGAAATAGGAGGGCAGTTGCCTGTTTGGGAACTGGCAGGAACCTATACCGGATGCATGATTGGTTACCACTCGGTACCCGTAATTGTGGATGCTTACTTAAAAGGAATTAGAGATTTTGATGTAGCGAAAGCCTATGAAGCAATGCTTTACTCGGCAAACAAAAACCACTTAGGATTAGCGTCTTATAAAAAAAATGGGTTTATTGCTGCCAACGACGAAACCGAGTCTGTATCCAAAACATTAGAGTACGCTTACGACGATTGGTGCATAGCTCAAATGGCAAAGGAATTGGGTAAGAAAGCAGATTATAAAAAGTTTACAGAACGCGCTCAATCTTACAAAAACATCTTCGATCCGAACACAGGGTTTATGCGTGCAAAAATGAATCATTCCTGGTTTTCACCCTTTAATCCGGCAGAAGTAAATTTTAATTATACAGAAGCCAATTCTTGGCAATACTCTTTTTATGTACCGCAAGATGTACAAGGTTTTGCAAAGGCATTGGGTGGAAAAAAACAACTCGAATTAAAGTTAGATGAACTGTTTACCAGCTCATCCGAAACTCCCGGCAGACATCAGGTAGACATAACAGGTAAAATTGGTCAATATGCTCACGGCAACGAGCCCTCACACCACATGTCTTATTTGTACAATTACGTTAACAAACCCTGGAAAACTCAAGAGCGGGTTTCTCAAATTTTAAAACAATTGTATTCCAATAGTCCCGATGGACTATCGGGCAACGAGGATTGTGGACAAATGTCTTCTTGGTACGTGTTAAGTGCCTTAGGAATTTACGCTGTAACACCTGGTTCGGATTATTATACTATTGGAAGCCCACGCATAGAAAGCGCTCAAATAAACCTTGAAAACGGACGACAGTTTATAATAAGTGCTTTGGGGGCATCAGAAGAAAATAAATACATACAATCGGCCCAATTAAATGGAGTAGATTTTAATAGATCATTTATTAAGCACGAAGAAATTATGCAGGGCGGAACCTTGGAGTTTGTAATGGGAAACCAAGCAAATAAAAGCTGGGCTTCGCTAGACTCAGAAATTCCTATATCTGTTATCGATGCCCACACTATAGTTGCTGTACCCTACGTTAACCAAGGTGCCAGAACCTTTTCTAAGGAAAATACAATTGAGCTTAAAGCTTTGGATCCTACGGCTAAAATTTACTATACACTCAACAACTCGGAACCAAGCACAAGTGCTGCCTTGTACACAAAGCCTTTTACGCTAAGTAGCAACACAACGCTAAAAGCCATTGCAGTAAAAAAAGACCAGTTTAGTAAAACAATAAGCGCCAATTTCACAAAAACACCTCAGGGTCGTTCTATTGAGTTGTTTACCGCATACGGCTCGCAATATTCTGCCGGAGGAAATAAAGCGCTAATAGATCACTTAAAAGGACCCAACAGTTACATGACGGGTAGGTGGCAAGGTTATCAAGGTGTAAATTTGGAAGCTGTGGTAGATTTGGGTTCCGAAACTACTATATCCTCCATAAGTACTGGTTTTCTTCAGGATTGGAATGCTTGGATTTTTATGCCAGAATGGCTAGACTATTTTGCCTCTAGCGACGGTGTAAACTACACAAAACTTGGCAGGGTTTTAAACAAAATTGAGGAAACTGAGGCTTCTGTTGTGCTTCAAGATTTTACTTTGAAAACAAACACCAAAGCCCGCTACCTAAAAGTTAGTGCTAAAAACAGAAAATTCAATCCAAATTGGCACAGAGCTCCAGGAGACATCTGTTGGATTTTTGCCGATGAAATAAGTATAAATTAATACTCCGTATGAAACGAAGAGATTTTTTAAAAAACACGGCTATAGTTACTGCGGCTACGGCATTAGCATCTTGCGATGTGCAAACCGAACTTAGATTGGGATCGGATGCAAAAAACACGAGCTTGCCCTTGGTAATATCTACCTGGAACCATGGAATTGCTGCAAACAAAGCTGCTATGGAAGTAATTGAGGCTGGTGGTAAAGCAATAGACGCTGTAGAAGCTGGGGTAAGAGTTCCTGAATCCGATCCGGAAATGATGTCGGTAGGCTACGGAGGCTTACCCGATAGAGATGGACAAGTAACCTTAGACGCTTGTATTATGGACGAAACGGGCAATTGCGGAGCCGTTTCTTATTTACAGCACATTAAAAACCCTATTTCTGTAGCTCGAAAAGTTATGGACGAAACGCCTCATGTAATGCTGAGTGGTAAGGGTGCCTTTGATTTTGCCATCGAAAAAGGATTTAAAAAGGAGAATCTCTTAACAGATGAAGCTGAAAGACGTTGGAAAGAATGGCTAAAAGAAAGTAAATACCAACCCATTATTAATATTGAGAACCACGATACAATTGGTATGTTGGCCATAGATACGCAAGGCACCATTTCTGGAGCTTGTACCACTTCTGGCTTGGCCTGGAAAATGAATGGTAGAGTAGGAGATTCTCCTATTATTGGAGCAGGAATGTTTGTAGACAACGAAGTAGGCGGAGCTTGTGCAACCGGACTTGGAGAACTGGTGATGAAAACCCTGGGTTCTTTTTTAATTGTAGAACTTATGCGCCAAGGAAGAAATCCGCAAGAAGCGTGCGAAGAAGCAGTAAACAGAATTGTTTCCAAACAAGAGTACAAAGACATGCAGGTGGGCTATTTAGCCATAGACAAAGAGGGCAATTATGGTGCATACGCCATTCATCCTGGATTTAATTACGCACTGCACGCAGCAGGAGAAAATAAAATGCACAATGCAGCTTCTTTTGTAACAAAGTAAAAGTCTAATTCAACTTAAAATATCTAACACAAACTATAGTAAAAAAAACCATGGAGAATAAAACCAACTACAATGCAGCACTGGCAACCCTAGTAACTGTCTTTTTCTTTTGGGGATTTATAGCGGCTTCCAACGGCGTATTTATTCCTTTCTGTAAATCGTATTTTCATCTAGATCAATTTCAGTCGCAACTTATAGACTTTGCTTTTTATGGCGCCTATTATATTGGTGCTTTACTGCTCTTTGTTATTTCGGGTTATGTAAAAATGGATGTTCTTAATAAATGGGGTTTCAAAAATGGAATTGTTTACGGTCTTGTACTCTCTGCGGTAGGAGCAGCACTTATGATTCCAGCCATATCTAGCGGATCTTTTGGATTTATTTTAGCCTCCTTATTTGTGGTTGCCTTAGGTTTTTCTTTGCAACAAACATCTGCCAATCCTTTTGCCATTGCCTTAGGAAGTCCGGCTACCGGTTCGCACCGCTTAAACTTAGCGGGTGGTGTAAACTCATTTGGTACTGCCATAGGGCCCATTGCAGTAGCTTTGGCTCTTTTTGGAGCTGCAACCTATACTGAAAGTCAGGTTTCTGAAATCGATTTAGCTACCGTTAAGCTACTTTACACAGCAGTAGGTGCTTTGTTTTTAGTGGCAGCAGCCTTGTTCGTTTTTTCAAAAAAATTACCCCAAGCAAAAGGCGATACTACTTTTGTACAAGCTCCCAAAGCTTTAAAAACACTCGGTTTTATAACCGCATCCTTACTTGTTATCTTCTTTTTTGTTTTCAATCAGTACCGAGGAGATGTAGTAGATTCTAACTTTATTTTTCAATTAATGATGCTGGCCCTGGTTCTTATTATTGGAGCATTGCTATTTGCCAATAAAAGTGCGCTTAAAAAACCAGAAGGCTGGGGCGCCATGCAATACCCACAATTGGTTTTGGGCATGTTAGCCATATTTACCTATGTAGGCGTAGAGGTTACCATTCAAAGTAATTTGGGAGAGCTTTTAAAGTCGGAAGCTTTTGGTGGTTTTTCTGATGCTCAAATTGCACCCTATATTTCTATGTACTGGGGTTCCTTAATGATTGGTCGATGGGCAGGAGCCATTACTGTTTTTAATCCAGGTAAAACCCTAAAAAATATTTTACTCATACTTGTGCCTTATCTAGCTTTTGGGGTAGTACTGTTTGTAAACCATGTAAGCAACAATGATATAAGCGGCTTGTATTTATACGGTTGGAGTATTTTATTGCTGATAGCTGGTTTTTACTTCGGACAAGAAAAACCTGCAAAAACCTTATTTATTTTTGGGGTTTTAGGTGCTCTTGCCATGTTGGTAGGCTTGTTTTCTGAAGGAACCATAGCCTTGTATGCCTTTATGAGTGGCGGGTTGTTTTGTTCTATCATGTGGCCTAGCATCTTTTCTTTGTCTATAGCAGGTTTAGGTAAATACGCTTCTCAGGGCTCTGCTTTTTTAATAATGATGATTTTAGGAGGTGCCATTATACCTCCAATTCAGGGTAAATTAGCCGATTTATTTTCTATTCATAATTCTTACTGGATTACTGTTGCTTGTTTTGCTTATTTAATTTTCTTTGCAGTTAAAGTAAAAAAGGTATTAAAATCACAAGGAGTAAATTATGACGTCTAGTAAAAAAGTTACGGTTGGAATTGATATAGGAGGAACAAACACTGTTTTTGGATTGGTAGATGCGCAGGGAAACTGCCTGCTGCAAAAAGCAATTAAAACAACAGATTACCCTTTGGTTGAAGATTTTGTTAGCAAGGTTACTAAAGAGCTAAAGGACTTAATTTCTACAGAATCCAATTTGGAAGTTGTAGGAATGGGTATTGGTGCGCCCAATGCAAATTATTACACAGGTACTATTGAGTTTGCACCCAATTTAAAATGGGAAGGCATTATTCCTTTAACTCAATTGTTTTCTGCACATTTTAACTTTCCTGTTTTTTTAACCAACGATGCTAATGCAGCTGCAATTGGCGAGCGTATCTATGGAGCAGCAAAAGGTGTAAACGACTTTGTAATGGTAACTTTAGGTACCGGACTTGGAAGTGGTTTTGTTGTAAACGGAGATTTAGTATACGGGCACGATGGTTTTGCAGGCGAATTGGGCCATACCATTGTAGAAAAAGACGGTAGAGCTTGTGGCTGTGGGAGAATGGGCTGCTTGGAAACCTACGCATCAGCCAGTGGAATTGTTAGAACGGCGAAAGAATTGATGCAAAACAACAGCAATAGTGCCTTAGCTACTTTAAAAGAACTTAGTAGCAAATCTATTGCAGATGCTGCACTTCAAGGCGATGCTTTAGCTTTAGAAATATTTGATTATACAGCCGAAAAGTTAGGCTTTAGCTTGGCAAATACCGTTGCTTTAACTAGTCCAAAACTCATCGTTTTGTTTGGTGGTTTGGCCCAGTCTGGCGACCTAATACTCAAGCCGACTAAAAAGCACATGGAAGCGTATTTACTTAAAATTTTTAAAAACAAAGTAGCCGTAGTGCCTAGTAAATTAAAGGCTGCAGATGCTGCTATACTTGGGGCTAGTGCTTTGGCTTGGCAAAATATTTAAATCCTTAAATAATAAATCATGCGGCTACTTTCGTTATTTGTGGTGTTAATTTCTGTAATTTCTTGTTCTCCAACAGAAAAAGGAACCACAACTATTATTCCGCAGGTGCAGGAGGTAGAGCACAAAACTTCTTATTTTAACCTAAACAATTTTACGCTTTACGCAGATGAAAATGCATGGGCTGCCGCAGAATTATTGTCTTTGGAGCTACAAAAATTAGCGTACCCTACAGACACGATTGTTCTATTTAATAATCCGATTAAAGCCAACAGCATCAATTTAGTTTTAGATGCGGATATACACGAAAACCCTGCCTATTACGAACTTAACATTAGTAAAACCTTTGTTATTATTAAAGCCGCTGGCAAGGAAGGTTTACTTCATGGTTTGTACTCATTTCTTCAACTCCTACCTCGCAGCAGTGGTATAAACGATTCTAAATTAGCTTGTTTACTAATTAAAGATTACCCAAAGTTTAAATGGCGCGGTTTGTTACTAGACTGCAGTAGGCATTTTATGGAAATAGATTTTGTAAAACGTTACATCGACTTACTGGCTTACCATAAATTAAATGTTTTGCACTGGCATTTAACCGAAGATCAAGGCTGGCGCATTGAAATTAAAAAATACCCAAAATTAACCGAAATAGGAGCCTGGCGAACACAAAAAGACGGCAGTACCTATGGCGGATTTTACACGCAAAGTCAAATTAAAGATATAATAGCCTACGCTAGCCAAAGAGGGGTTCGCGTGGTTCCAGAAATAGAATTGCCCGGTCATAGTCTAGCAGCTTTAGCATCCTACCCGGAATACTCTTGTACAGGAGGTCCTTTTGAAGTGACCAACGACTGGGGAGTTTTTAAAGACATTTACTGCGCTGGTAACGACAGCACCTTTGCTTTTTTAGAAGGTATATTAGATGAGGTACTGGATCTGTTCCCTTCGGAGTACATACATATTGGAGGCGACGAATCGCCAAAATTTCGTTGGGAAAATTGTACTAAATGCCAAAAACGGATGACGCAAGAGGGCTTGCATGAGGCTAACCAATTGCAGTCGTATTTTATTAAACGCATAGAAAATTACCTCAATTCTAAAGGAAGAAAATTAATTGGCTGGGATGAAATTTTAGAGGGCGGCTTGGCACAAAACGCCACTGTACAATCTTGGAGAGGTTTTGAGGGCGCAGCTCAGGCGGCTAAAACGGGCCACGATGCCATTGTATCGCCTACCTCTCATGCTTATTTAGATTACGGATTAGAGGCTATAGACCTGGAAAAAATATACCAGTTCGACCCCATACCCGAGGGATTAAGCCCCAAAGAAGCACTGCATATTATTGGCGGAGAATGTGCTATGTGGTCCGAAAGAGCACCTCAAAACACGGTAGATTCCAAAGTATTTCCTAGAATTTTGGCCATGGCAGAAGTTTTATGGACCTATTCAGAAACCAAAGATTATCCTGCATTTTACCAGAACATTCAAAGTCATTATAAAAGGTTGGAGCAATTAGAGGTTAACTACGGATTGGAAACCGTACCAGTACATTTTAGCGCTACCTATGCTAAAGGAGCTTTTACAGTAAAACTAGCGCCAGGAACGAATGATTTAAAGCTACAATACACACTAAATAGCTCTGATACAATACCCTACGACACTTGCTTTGCACTAAGCGGAACCCAACATTTAAAGGCATGGGCCAGCAAAAATGGAAAAAACTACGGCGCGCCTGTAGCGATGCATATTTACCAACACAAGGGACTAGAAGCCCGTATTTCTGGTTTAAACAGCTATGCTGACTCTTATTCTGGTAAGGGAGACCGCACTGTTTTGGATGGACTTAGAGGAAGCACCAATTTTAGAGATGGAAACTGGCAGGGCTATTCGGCTAAAGACTTTGTTGCCACACTTAGCTTTGATACTGTACAAAAAATAGACACCGTAATTAGCTCCTATTTTCAATACAATTTGTCTTGGATTTTTATGCCCACAAAAATTACAGTATACACTTCTACCGATGGACTTAATTATTACAATAGAGCCGAGCTAAAGCCAAATATTTCCACCAAACGAAACGGAGAATTCATCGAATCTTTTGTTTTAAGTTTTCCGGAAGTGGAAGCCAAATATGTTAAAATTAAAGCCGAAAACTACGGCGTTTGCCCATCTTGGCATCCTGCTGCTGGCTCCCCTGCTTGGTTGTTTGTAGACGAGCTTAGGGTTTATTGAGTTGTAATATCGTTGCAGAAATTAGGCTTCTTTTTGAGCTCAATTTTGGCATGGATTAATATTTGAGTGATTATACCTATTGTACAATCTATATGTAAATGCTAGGTTTGTATTGCTGTACCTAGAGGAAAAACTACTAATCCTAAATCTAGAAGTGTTTCATCAGGAAATATTCAAAAAATATTTAATAACGTAAGTTTTAATGGAAC
>Ga0209533_1001401_pt1 | contig 22554 bp, 22 predicted proteins | sample COG_04_FD_184748 | JGI IMG/M metagenome (GOLD analysis project Ga0209533, IMG submission 184748) | Pelagic Microbial community sample from North Sea - COGITO 998_met_04 (SPAdes) (version 2) | ecosystem: Environmental > Aquatic > Marine > Neritic zone/Coastal water | place: Helgoland, sampling...
CTCACTTTCACTCACTCGAGCCGAAGGCGTCTCACTAGCGAAGCTAGCGCCGCGAGCGCTACTCGCGCAGCGTGCCAGCAGCCTGTTCGTCGAGAAAGGATTGATACGCCATCGGCACACCTTGCTCGATCGGAATCTGTGGTGCCCAGCCGGTGGCTTTGATCTTCGAAATATCGGTGAGTTTGCGCGGTGTGCCGTCTGGCTTGCTGGTGTCGAACGTGAGTTCGCCTTCGTAGCCAACAGCGTCTTTGACCAAACGCGCGAGGTCACCAATCGAAATATCGGTGCCGCACCCGAGGTTCACCCACTCTGGTGGGTTATCCAGTTCGAGCAAATGCAGAATACCCGCAGCGGCGTCGTCTGCATGTAGGAATTCGCGCAGCGGTGTGCCCGTGCCCCAAATCGCGACTTCGGGCGTGTTGTTTGCCTTTGCCTCATGGAAGCGACGGATCAACGCGGGCAACACGTGAGAATTCTGCGGATGATAGGTATCGCCCGCGCCGTAAAGATTCGTCGGCATCGCGGAGTGATAGCAGACCCCATATTGACGACGGTAGAACTCGCACAGCTTAAGGCCTGCGATCTTAGCAATCGCATAGGCCTCATTGGTCGGCTCCAGCGAACCAGTTAGCAAAGACTCTTCCTTAATCGGCTGCTCGGCATATTTCGGATAAATACAGGTGCTGCCGAGAAAGAGGAGACGCTGCACACCTGCTTTATACGCACCATCAATCGTATTTTGCGCGATGGACAAATTCTGAAACATGAATTCGGCGGGATACGTGTTGTTGGCATGAATGCCTCCAACTTTAGCCGAAGCAATGATCGCAACATCCGGCCTCTCAGCAGCGTAAAATGCATTCACCGCGGCTTGATCAGTCACATCCAACTCGCTGCGTGTGCGCGTCACGATATCATCATAGCCTTTGGCTTTGAGCGCACGAACCACAGCAGAACCAACCATCCCGCGATGGCCGGAAACAAATATTTTTGATGTTTTATCCATTTGTAAAAGAAGGTGAAAAGGTAGCGCAGGCGCGTCTCGCGCCGCAAGGACGTTCGAGCGCTCCAGCCAGCACGACGTGGTGCGCCGCGAGACGCGGCTGCGCTACCACTGAATCAGAATTAACCGTTGGTCGCTTGCTTGTAGGCGAGCTCTTGCTTGGCGAGAACGAGATCGGAATCGACCATGATCTTGACCAGCTCTTTGAACTTCACCTTGGGCTCCCATCCGAGTTGCTTCTTCGCCTTGGCAGGATCACCAATCAGCAAGTCAACTTCGGTCGGACGCTCATAGCGCTTATCGTAATCGACATACTTCTCCCAATCCAAATCCAGATTGTTAAATGTCTCGATCACGAAGTCCTTCACGGAATTCGTTTCGTTGGTGGCCATCACATAATCATCGCCCTCGTCTTGCTGAAGCATGAGCCACATCGCTTCGACGTATTCCTTCGCGTAGCCCCAGTCGCGTTGCGCGTCGAGATTGCCGAGGAAGAGCTTATCTTGCAGGCCGAGTTTGATGCGAGTCGCGGCACGGGTGATCTTACGTGTCACAAAGGTCTCACCACGGCGTGGGGATTCGTGATTGAAGAGAATGCCATTGGTCGCATGCATCCCGTATGATTCGCGATAGTTCACAGTGAGCCAATATGCATAGACCTTCGCGCAACCATACGGCGAACGCGGGTAGAAAGGTGTTTTCTCGGTTTGTGGCACGTGTTGCACCAGACCGAACATTTCGGATGACGATGCTTGATAGAAGCGGCACTTGCCTTCGAGCCCGACTTCGCGGATCGCTTCGAGCAGACGCAGCGTGCCGAGACCTGTAACGTCGCCAGTGTATTCTGGAATATCAAAGGAAACACGCACGTGACTCTGCGCGCCCAGGTGATAAATTTCGTCTGGCTGGAGATTATACAGCAGCTTCATCAACATCACACCGTCAGAGAGATCCCCATAGTGCAGGAACATCTTCGTGCCATTGATATGCGGGTCATTGTAGAGATGGTCAATACGCTGCGTATTGAACGTCGAGCAACGGCGGATGATGCCATGCACCTCGTAGCCCTTAGCTAAAAGAAGTTCTGCAAGATACGATCCGTCTTGCCCCGTGATACCTGTGATGAGTGCTTTTTTCATAGTGGCGGTAGTATATACGATCTTGCAGCGCCTGTCTTTTCGTATTTACGTATAAATAATTGTATATTTGCGAATAAACTATGCGCACCAATGAACAACTCGTCGCGATCGCCTTCGATCTGAATTTCCGCCACGCCGCCGAGATCTTCAGCGGCGTGTCCGATTATGTGACAGAAGCGCGGCTCGACTGGCAGCTGATGCCGTTGAATTTCGGCTTCGAAGTGCGGCTCATGGAGCTCGCGAAATCTGGACAACTGGCCGGAGCGATTGGCACCTTCGTAAGTGATGGCTGGGTTGCGGGGCTACTCGAACAAAGAGTGACTGCGATCAACATGTTCAACTTTTCGGAGATTAACAGCATCCCCAACGTCGGCCCAGACGACACCGCCACAGGCGAAGCCGCAGCCGAGCACCTGATCGCTCAAGGTGCCAAGCGTTTTGCGTTCTTCGGAGCGGACGGGGTGTATTACACGCGCTTACGCAAAGCGGGATTCAAAGGGGGACTCAATGAGCGCAGCACTATCGAACTACGCCCGGGGCCTCTCTTAGACGATCAAATCAACGACTTGAAATCTGGCGAAGGCTTACTCGGCATCTTCTGCTCCAACGATCTGAGCGCACGCGAGTTCATTCTCGCCGCACAACGGCAAGGCCTACACTGCGGGCGCGACTTCCTGATCGTCGGCGTGGACAACGATCCCTCCGAGTCGATCTTTGCCGGCATCGGTATCAGCAGCTTCAAGCAACCGATCCGCGAAACCGGCTATCTCGCAGCCAAAGCACTGCACCAGCAACTCACGCTCGGACACCTCACTTCCGAGCTAACATTACAAACACCCTCACAGCTCATTGCCCGCGAATCCTCGCTTGCCTCAGGCCGCGCACGCATTGCCCAGCAAGCCGTCAACCTACTGCACGAGCACCTCGCCGATCCAGAGCTAGAAATGGAAAGCATCGCTCAACGCATCGGCGTCTCCCGCCGCGTGCTAGAGATTGCCGTTAAAGAGCAGCTCAGCACCAGCCCTTATCAAATCCTAAGCAAAGCACGACTCGAACGAGCACAGCACCTCCTCAAAACCACCAAGCTCCCAATCATGGAAGTCGGCACACGCTGCGGATACCCCGAGGCGCACCACTTCTCTGCTTGGTTTAAAAAACAAGTAGGCTGCGCCCCAAAGGCCTATCGAGATGGAATTGGCAGTTAGGAACATCCTTATGTCGCCGACTCAAAAGATAGAGTTCAGTGGCAATTACCCGTAGAGCCCAAAGAACACACCCAGATCTACTTTGCAAGCGCCACTGCCTCCGCCCAGTTCTCGACTATGAATACTCAGAAGAATATGTCTCTTTGTATGTATGCGAATAGAGCTCAAAGAGATTACCAAAAGGGTCCTCTAAGTAGACCATTTTGTAGGGCTTGTCGTCATTCTCAGGATGATACCGCATAACATCCATTCGTGCCTTACCCCCATACTGTTCAACCCGCTCAATCACGCCTTCGAAGTCGCTGGTTTGCAGACAGAAGTGAAAGATACCAATTTTATTGAAGTCGACTTGATGTCTCTCCTCTCGATCTTTCATTTCAAACAACTCAAATCCGACACCGTCTTCAGTGACCAGATGCGCAATATTAAACCCCTTAAAGCCCTCGCCAAATACAGCGATACACATCCGTCCAATCGCGGTTTCCCGCTCTTCAACTACGGGCGAATTGTCCATCACAATTTCAAGACCTAGCGCTTTCGTATAAAATTCGACTGCTTGGCCCATATCACCCACCATAATACCTACGTGACTCATCTTCATAATTTAACTCCTTTAACTTGGTTATTATCTTTTTGATTACTCAGGTGCAATTCAGTTGAAGGCACTCAAGAGAAGTGACACAGGTCGAACGACTTCTCAAATTGGAGAATCCTTTTCTTCAAGAAAAAGGACTCTCACTCTCACTCTCACTCTCACTCCGTGCTGCACACGGTATCACTAGCGAAGCGCCACTTCGGTTTGACAACACCGCCCACTAGCAGCTTCTCTATGCGCATGTCAAAACAAGGCGTCATCCTACTCAACCTCGGCTCACCCGATTCCACTAAAGTCAGCGACGTGCGTAAATACCTGCGCGAGTTCCTGATGGACGGACGTGTGCTCGACGCACCCTTTGCAATCCGCTGGTTTCTGGTGAACTGCCTGATCCTGCCCAAACGCCCGAAACAGTCCGCCGAAGCCTATGAAAAGGTATGGCTCGACGAAGGTTCTCCGCTCATCCTCACCTCAGTTGCGCAGCAAAAAGCACTCGCCGAGCAAGTCGATGTGCCCGTGGCTCTCGGCATGCGCTATGGCACACCATCCACCGAGAGCGCACTGCAAGAGCTCCTCGACCAAGGCGTGGACGACGTGCTGATCGTGCCAATGTATCCGCACTACGCGATGTCCAGCTACGAGACAGCCGTGGTGCACTTGATGGACTCCGTGCGCAAGCTCAAGCCAGACCTCAAAACAACGCTACTCCCACCGTTCTACCAAGACGAAGACTACATCGCGGCCCTCGCCGAGCGCTCACGCCCCTATTTGGAAGATGGCAACTACGACAAAGTCGTCTTCTCCTTCCACGGCATCCCACAGCGCCACTTGGTGAAAGGCGACCCGTCGCACGATCACTGCATGACCACGCCGGATTGCTGTAATACCTGCCACCCAGCCCATGCCACTTGCTACCGTCACCAGTGCGCCATGACCCTAGAAAAGCTCGTTGCTGCGCTGAATATTCCGAAAGAGAAGCACATGATCACCTTCCAGTCGCGCCTCGGCCGCGAACCCTGGCTGCACCCCTACACCGATAAAGTGCTGGAGCAACTCGCCAAGGACGGCAACAAGCGCGTCAAAGTGATCTGCGCGTCGTTCACCGCCGACTGCCTAGAGACACTCGAAGAAATCGCTCAAGAAGGCCGCGAGATTTTCCTCGAAGCTGGCGGCGAAGATCTGCAGCAGATCCCTTGCGTCAACGAGCATCCGAAATTCATCGAGTTCCTGCGCAATAAGGTAACGGCATGGCAAGGCGGCGCCTACGAAACGGCTCACGCCACACCGCCCGCTTACGTCGCTAAGTAGCAACGCCCGCTCCTACCTACCACCGACACCATCATGCTTGAGGAAATAGCACTCACTGCCCGCGAAGCCATCGCCATCGGCACGTCTATTTATCTGAGCGCGTTCCTTTTTGGCGTCCTCATGATCGTGCTGCGCAAGCCCTACCCACGAGCCGCAATGTTTGCGCTGCTCACGGGTGGCTTTATCTTTCAAACCCTCGGCCTCAACCTGCGCGGCGCCGAAATCAAAGGCTGCCCACTTGGCAACATCTTTGAGATCTCGCAATTCATCGCATGGTCATTGGTCCTGCTCTATTTCATCATCGGCCCTGCCTTTAGGCTTCGCTTGCTCGGCCTCTTCACCGCAGGCTTGGCAGGCCTGCTCTGCAGCACCGCGCTACTAGTGCGCGCGTGGGACACCCCTTATCCTGCCGGAATCTTTGGCGGCAACCCATGGATCGAGCTACACGCCGCACTCGCGATGTTTAGCTACGCGATGTTCGCCATCGTGGCACTGGTCTCTGTGATGTTTCTCATCCAGCAACACGGCCTCAAAAAGAAGCAGTTCAAAGGTGTCTATCAATACCTACCCTCGGTGCAGCAACTCGACTTGATGGCCAAACGCCTACTCATCACTGGTGTCCTAGTGCTCAGCGCGGCCCTGATCTTTGGGGCCGTCTTTTGGGTGAACCACCCCGAGCGCGTGCCGGTCTTTAAGCTTTCCGCGACCTGCCTCGTCTGGGCGGGCTACCTCACCGTCGTCGTTTTACGTATACAAAAGAAACTCGTCACTCGTCGCCACGCCATCGCGTGTATCGGCCTCTTCCTATTCGCCCTCGCCTCCCTGTGGCCTGTGCAATCTGCCAGCGATACCGCCCGAACCGACGAGCCCTCCGACCATCAGGCATCTGAATGAGCGAAGCATTGCAGTCACTCTTTGTGCTCGGCAGCACGCACCATGAAGCTCCGCTCGAAGTGCGCGAGCGCATGGCACTCACGCCCGAAAAAGCCGCCGCCCTTCAACAAGAATTGCACGCCCGTGACGACATTCGTGAGTGTCTCGTCGTCAATACCTGCAACCGAGTCGAAGTCTACGGACTTGCCAGTGCGCCCAACGTCGAAGCCACCATCCGCGACCACCTCTGCGCTTGCAACGGTGTGAGCCGCGAGCTACTCGACGCGCACTCGACTTGGCACACCAATCTCGACGTGCTCCAACACGCCTTCGAAGTCTCCTCTGGGCTCGACTCACAAATGGTCGGCGAGACCGACATCCTCGGCCAGATGAAAACCGCCTACGCCGATGCCCGCGCGGCAAAGTGCACCGGCATCGTGCTCAACCGACTCTTCGAGAAAAGCTTTCAAGCCGCCAAGTCCGCACGCACACAAACCGGCATTACTCGCGGACAAGTCAGTATCGGCAACGTCGCAGTCGATCTCGCCAACCGTATATTCGGCCACCTACGCGACAGCCGCGTGCTATTAATCGGCAGTGGCGATGTCGCCGAAAAGACCGCTCAATCCCTCAAAAGTCGCGGCGTAGCCGACATCACCGTCGCCAGCCGCACCTATGAAAATGCGCATGCCCTCGCCCACAGCCTTGGTGGTGCAGCGATTGAATTGAGCGATTTCGCCGCGCAGCTCAAACGTTTTGATATCGTGATCAGCTCCACCGCCGCGCCTGGCATGCTACTGGACCGCGACATGATTGCGACGGCGTTGAAGCAACGTCCGGATCGTCCCTTTTTCCTGATCGACGTGGCACTCCCGCGCGACATCGACCCAGCGGTCGACACACTCGAAAACGTATATCTCTACAACCTCGACGATCTCTCCAGCATCGCCAACGAGAACCTCGAACTCCGCAAAGCCGAGATCGCCCGCGCCCGCACCATTCTAAAAGGCCATGCGTGGAACCTATGGCTACAGCTCAGACGCCGCACTATGATGGCAGCGAAGTAGGACTGAAAAAGCCGCCTCCCCGAAAGGAAGCGGCTTTGATTAAAAAATTCTGAAATGAACTTATTTCACCGAAGGAATACTGCTTGGAGCAACCACTGGAGCTGCTGGCATCGGCGCTGCGGGCGCACCCATGCCCTGCCCCATCATCATCATGCCCATAATTGGCATCATCGCGCCCTTCAGGCTCTGGTCGAATTGCTCTTGAGTCTCGGCGGCGGAAATTTGAGCCAATACACCATCGAGCATCGTTAAGACACCCATAATTTGTGGCTTTTGAGCGGCGACGTCTTCCGGAGAAGTCGCTTCCAGCTCAGCAGTGGATTCTGCGATCTCTGCCGCCCACTCGCTCGCGATCTCTGCGGGCACCCAGCGCTGCTCAACTTTTGTGAATGCCTGCTCAACTGGCTCTTGACCAGGGATTTCCATCAACAAAGTCGCTTGCAAATCATCTGCCTCTACCACGCTCACAGCCGAATTGATGTAATCCGAAAGCACGTATTCTTCACCTGCCAGCACCGACAGCTCTTCAACATAGCCAGCCAACTTCGACACCGTTGTATCGAAAAACGCCTGACCCTCAAAATTAAGCAGGCCAGCCGAAGAAGCCAATTCACTTTGAGTCAGCGTATTAATCACACCAACGACCGCAGGCAGCGCCGCTTCAAGCTGCGCGAGTTCCTCTGCAGTCCGACCTTCCAAGAAAGACGTGTTCAGAATAAATGCCTTCTGCTGATCCACGACCTCCGCAAGGCGGCCAATCGTCGCAAAGCTCTTGTCGTAGAGCTCAGGATCGATCTTGGTGCCTGCAAGCTGCACCAGAGTCGTCACATCACTTTGGTAGCTAGCTGGCATCGCCTGCCAGAGAATACCGCCATTGCCTTGAGCAAATTCAGTGATGACCGTTTGGATCGCTGCATCTGGTGCTGCTGGAATCGGATCCTCCGTTTTTTTGCCGCAAGCAGTGAATAATAATGCACTGGCAGTCAGGCCGAGTGCGAGGTTCTTAGGAATTGAGGAGATCATATTGTTTGGATGAATTTAAATGAGAAACGAGAAGTTCAAGGCAACTCGGACAGAACATCGAATCTAAAGTGCCCTGAATCCCGATTATTCCAACGCATAATAGCCTCAGCCACTTCCGCTACGCCTCCAGCAAACGCGTGCGGCGGTGCTGCTGCGGGAACTGGAGCGTAATCGCGGTGCCCTCGCCTTTACGGGACTCGATGCCGAGCTGGCCGCCGTGATCGCGGATAATGCGCTGCACGATCATCATGCCGAGGCCGTGGCCTTCCTTCTTTGTGGTATAGTAAGGCTGTAAGATACGGGAAAGCTCATCTTCTGAAATACCGGAACCGGTATCGATGAATTGCAGATACACAAATTCGTCGTCACTCCGCGCAAGCACTCTGAGTTTCCCGCCGGGCTGCATCGCTTCCATCGCATTTTTAACCAGGTTAAAAAAGACCTGTTTAATCTGACCACGGTCGCCAAGGATCGGTGGAATGGTTTGGCCGACTTCGACATTTACATCCAAACGGCGGTTGCTCAATTCGGCTTCTTGCACGCGCAGCACCTCGTCCAGGAGTTCAATCAGATCGAGTTCATTGAGTTCAGGTTGCTGCGGTCGCACGGCTTCGAGGAAATGTGTAATGATGCCATCGAGCCGCTTCACCTCGCCTTGGCACACTTCGAGTGAATCAGCCATACTTCCAGCGTCCGCCCCGAGTTGGAGTTTTTTCAACTTCCGCTCGATCAACTGCAAATGAATCGTCAACGAGTTGAGCGGATTGCCCAGCTCATGCGCGACGCCCGCGGAGAGACGCATGATCGAAGCAATGCGCTCGCTCTCAATCCGCTCTTCCATCGAGACTTTCTCTTCGGTCACATCGGAGAGCACGACGACCATGCCACCGCTATCATGATGCCCCACATGCGCGTCGATCGGCACCATATAGAGACGAACGAACCGATGCTCAGGATACGTCAGCTCCACCTCGCGGGACAGCACGGGCGATGCTTTCGCCACGTCTTTGTTCTTATTTAAATCAATCGAACGCGCTAGGTCCGGCACCATTTTCCACAGGCGTGTGTTGCCGATGTCATCCTCCTTCAAGCCGATCAAACTGAACGCGGCCTCGTTGGCGTATTGCACGACGCCCTCGGAGTCGATCACTAGAATCCCATCCTGAATCGTATTAAACACGGTCTCCTGCAACTTACGGTCGCGCGCGAGGCGCTGCACCAAAATACCAAGATTCACCGAATCGAGGTCATCGATACGCCCAAGGATCTTATCAAGTCCGGAGTTTTTCATTACAAAATCTTAATCTTAATCTTAATCTTAATCATAATCATAATCACTCAACTCAGTCTCCTTCATTGTAAGCAGCCGGATCTTCATACACGCGCCCGCCTTCTTGACTTCGAATCAATCCAACCATCATCGAGACAACCTCCTTAAGAATAATTTTGCCCTCCTCTGCGGTCGTCACCCCGATTTTGTTGCGACGAGTCAAGACATCCAAAGCAGCTGCGCATTCCAAGGCGGAACCACGCGCAATATCAAAGAAACGACAACGATCCTTTGCCGTGAACTTCCCATTCCCTTCGGCCAAATTCAGTGGTATCGAAGTTGACGCACGAGCGATTTGATCATGCGCAGCGAGCCCTTTGGGCAAATCCGACAGCAGCGTCTCTACAAATTCAACAAAGTCTAAAGAGCGCTGATAGACGTTTAGCTTTTCATGGTCAAAGATTGTAGGCATGGGTCGTGGAATTTGGGTAAGGTGGAGCAGGATTAAGAGTAAGATTAGGAGTATGATTAAGACTCACTCGCCGTTGGCGTGACGAGTTGGATCAATTGCTCGGCGATTTCGGCTTTGGTAGTAGGCCCGATCTTCAGCGAACTGCCGTCGGCCGCGATGAGCGTCACTTCATTGGTATCAGCGGCAAAGCCTGCACCCGACTCGCCTACTTTATTAGCCACAATCCAGTCTAGATTTTTCTCTTCCAGTTTCTTGCGGGCATAGGCATCGACGTTGTTCGTCTCTGCGGCAAAGCCCACGACGGTCTGCTGTGCCTTGCGCTCGGTCATCGTTTTTAAAATATCGATGGTGCGCTCAAACTCGATCGTCATCGAGGCGTCGCCTTTCTTCTCTTTCTTCGCGTGTTGTGTGACTGGTCGAAAGTCACTGACAGCGGCAGTCATGATCAACACATCACAGGCATCAAACAACGCATCGACGTGATGAAACATTTCCTCAGCACTGACGACTGGGTATAAAATAACATCCTCTGGCTCTTCGAGCGCGACTGGCCCAGCGACGAGATCGACCGTCCATCCCGCAGCCACAGCGGCTTCGGCGAGAGCATAGCCCATCTTTCCGGTGGATGGATTGCTCAAAAAGCGCACCGGATCGATAAATTCACGGGTAGGGCCCGCAGTAATAAGACAACGAATAGAGCTTGCGTTCGACATAACTCGGAAAAGCCTAGGCGAACATATGGCCGAACAGCAACCCAGCACCGCACCGAATTTGCAGAATTCTCCTAAGACCGGAAAACCTCCGGTTAAAAAAGAGAATACCTTCCTCAATCTTGGCTTTAATATCTTGTTGCCCATCATGGTGCTCAACAAGGGCAAGAAATACTTCGGCGAGTATCTTGAGCCGTATTTTGAGAACGTCGCAGTTGGCATCCTGATCATCGCCATCCTGTTTCCGGTCTGCTATTTCATCTACGACTACTTCAAACGCTCGAAGTATAACCTCTTCTCCATTCTCGGTCTCATCAGCGTGCTTCTGACTGGTGGCATCGGTATTTTAGAAATCCCCACCGAATGGTTCGCTGTAAAGGAAGCAGCCATTCCGCTGCTGCTCGGCATCGCGGTCGTCGTCTCGCTCAAAACGCCGTGGCCGCTGATTCGCACACTGCTCTACAATCCAGAAGTTCTGGATGTGGACAAAGTGCACGACGCTCTGGTCGCGCATGACAGTGAAAGCGCCTTTGAAAAGCTACTGGCGAAGTGCACTTGGCTGCTCGCATTCTCATTTCTGCTCAGCGGCATCCTCAACTTTGGACTGGCTCGCTGGATCGTCGTCAGCCCAAGCGGCACGGATGCCTTTAACTCCGAAGTCAGTAAAATGATGGCGTGGAGCTGGCCTGTGATCGTCATTCCGAGCATGGCCATCATGATGGTCACACTCTGGATGCTGCTGAGCGGCATCAAGCAAATGACCGGACTAGAGCTGGAGGACATTTTGCACGGCGCACCACCGAAAACGGACGCTGATGGCAGCGAACAGGCGGAGGGTTAAGCGCTCACGCTGCCCCGATCTCACCAGACTGTTGCAAAAACCTGAGCTGTTACGATCAAGGCCACGTCCGCTCCAAGGTATACTCACGCGCATCATAATTTGTGAAAAGTGTAGTCGAGTTCCTTTAGGTGCTCGACCGACACGGCCATCGCTATCGTTCCCTCCAAGCGGGTGGCCACCTAAAAGAAGCCACCTACGACTTCAGGCTCAAGAGCCGGAAGATTGCGCCTTCAATGGGGCGATCAAATTGCCCCATTGAAAATCACAAGACTTGATGCGCGGCAGTAATAACTGGCACAAAAAAACGGCAGAGCTCCGAGGAGCTCTGCCGTTAATAAAATGATACGCTTTAACTTCTAGCGTTCGTCCATCTGCACGTAATCGCGAATCGTGGAGCCTGTGTAAATCTGACGTGGGCGGTGAATGCGGCTCTTCGGGTTTTCAGCAATCTCTTTCCAGTTGGCAATCCAACCTGGCATGCGCCCAATCGCAAACATCACGGTGAACATCTCGACAGGGATGCCGATCGCCTTGAGCAAAATACCACTGTAGAAGTCGACATTCGGATAGAGTTTACGCTGCACGAAATACTCATCTTCCAGCGCAGCCTTTTCGAGGTGCTTGGCGATGTCGAGCAGTGGATCGTCGATACCGAGACCTTCGAGCACCGCTTCCGAGCTGATACCAAGAATCTTCGCACGCGGGTCGTAGTTTTTATACACGCGATGACCAAAGCCCATGAGCTTCGCCTTACCCTCTTTCGCGTCTTGGATGAATCTCGAACCATCATCGCCGGATGCATGAATATCTTCGAGCATCTTGATCACAGCCATATTCGCACCGCCATGTGACGGCCCCCAGAGCGCGCAGACTCCAGCAGAGACCGAAGCAAAGAGATTGGCCCCACCGGAAGCGACCATACGGACGGTCGAAGTGGAACAGTTCTGCTCGTGATCGGCATGTAGAAGCAGGAAGAGGTCGAGCGCGGCAGCCGCACCTGATGTATCACTGTATAGATTATACGGTTCGGAGAACATCATGTGTAGGAAGTTCTCTGCATAACGGCGATTATGATCAGGAAAGACATAAGGCAGCCCTTGCTTTTGGCGATACGTCATCGCTGCAATCGTGCGAACTTTCGAAATCAACAGCGCTGCCGTTTCATCGAAGTGCGCCAAATCCTGCTCGCGATCATTCGAAGACATCTCGGGGTAATACGCACCGAGCGAGTTCAACATCGCAGACAAGATCGCCATCGGGTGTGCATCACTCGGGAAGCCCTCGAAGTGATGATGCATGCCCGTGTGAATCGATGCATGTGTTTGCACTTCTGTGCGAAACTTCGTGAGTTCTGCCTCCGACGGCAGTTCACCGTAAATCGCTAAGAAGGACGCCTCTAGAAAAGTCGAATTCTCTGCCAGCTGCTCGATCGGATAGCCTCGGTGACGCAGGATGCCCTTCTCACCATCAATAAATGTGATTTTGCTCAAGCATGAGCCAGTGTTGCCATAGCCTTCATCGAAGGTAATGCAACCACTCTTAGAGCGTAAGGTTCTGGTATCCAGAGCCTTTTCTCCTTCTGTTCCCTCAATAATTGGGAACTCGAAATTCTCATCGCCGAGTCGGATAGTGCCGGTGTTTTCCATTTTAATAGCTAGTCGTCGTGTTGGGTAGGTAGTAGTGCGAATTATCGTAATATAAAGAGCCCTTCAAGTTCGTGCACTAAAGCGATTTCAAAAAATTGCGATAGAGGTGCAATCCTTTTGCCTGACTTTTTTCAGGGTGAAACTGTGTGGCATAGCAATTTCCAGAACGAATCCCGGAGACGAAACGACCGCCGTAATCCGTCTCAAACAGCGCGAGACCCTGATCTTCCGGGTCAATGTAATAGCTATGCACGAAATAAAATTGGTCGGTCCCACTCTCCAGCCCCTCGGTCAACGGATCGTCGCCAGCGAAGCTCACTGTGTTCCAGCCCATGTGTGGCACCTTGAGTGAAGGATCGATCCGGAAGCGGCGAACCTGCCCCTTAAACACCCCTAATGCCGGCGTATCGCCCTCCTCGGAGTGTTCGAATAATGCCTGAAGCCCGAGGCAAATTCCGAAAAACGGCTTATCTGCAGCAATCCATTCGCGGATCGCATCGTCAAAACCGGTCTCTTTGAGCAAGCGCATGGTATCGACGATTGCCCCCTGGCCCGGAAAGACCAAAGCGTCCGCATCCTTGATTTCATCGGGGGTGGAGACGAGTTGCGCATCCGCACCGACATGCTCCCAAGCCCGCACAACACTGCGCAGATTACCCATACCGTAATCGATCACAGCAAGGCGTGGCTTATTATTTGAAGTAACTGCGCTCATAAGAAACGCAATAAAGTGTCAAACCTGAGACAGGATGCAAGCAGACATGGATTTTGATTAGCCGGACTAATGGGCTCGCGAACCCCAGCTAATCAAGAATGCACGACAGGAGCCGGAAATACAAAAAAAGGACGACCCGCGCTCGGATCGTCCTTTGAGTAAAAACTGAGCCTCAACTACAACGAGAGCGTGCCCTTGGTGGACGGCAATGCACCGCCGAGACGGGGATCCACCGTGGTAGCCACGTCGAGCGCACGTGCGAAGCCTTTGAAGATGGCTTCGGCAATGTGGTGCGGCTCTTCGCCGTATTCCAGAGTGATGTGGAGATTGCAGGCTGCATCGTTGGCAAATGCTTGGAAAAACTCCTTCACGAGGACGATGCTGAAATCGCGCACCATCGGGAACTGGTAATCCACATTATAAACGAAGGCCTGGCGGTTCGAAAGATCGAGCACCACACGAGCGAGCGACTCATCCATCGGCAACAGGAAGAAACCGTAGCGACGAATGCCGCCTTTATCGCCAAGCGCCTGCTTGACTGCTTGCCCTAGCACGATGCCAGTGTCCTCCACCATGTGGTGATAATCGACGTCGATATCGCCGGTTGCTTTGACCTTCAGGTCGAACAAGCCATGTTTGGCAAAGAGCGTCAGCATGTGATCGAAAAACGGGATGCCGGTGTCGATTTCGGACACGCCCGTGCCATCGACATTCAGCTCCAGTTCGATCTGAGTCTCTTTAGTATTGCGGGTGATGTTTGCTATGCGTTGTTCAGCCATGATGTAATAGCGGTTATAAATGCCTCCATTTCAGCGTCAGTTCCTATGCTGACGCGGATGAAAGAGCAAGTTAAAGGATGGTTCGGGAAATAGCGCACCAATACGCGCGATTGCTTCAAATGTTCAAATAACGAGGCCGCAACGTCTGCGCCCGACTCGCCTGCTGCATTTTTCGGCTCGGTAAACAGTAAATTCGCCGCCGATGGATACGTAAACCAACCAAGCGTATCGATCTGCGCGAGCGTTGCTTCACGAGTCGCGATCACCTGCTGGCGTTGTTCCTCAAAATATGGCACGTCCTCAAACGCAGCCTGCGCGGCGACTTGTGCGACTCGGTCGACGTTATACGCATCACGCACACGATCCAACATGCCGATGATGCCTTCACTCGCCATGCCGAAGCCAACACGCATCCCCGCAAGTCCGTAAGACTTCGAGAACGTGCGCACCACGACGAGGTTTTCATAATCTTTAAGCAGCGTAACGGCACTCTCCCCTCCGAAATCCACATACGCTTCATCAACGACCAAAATGCCGTCGATCCGTTGCAATACGGCTTCAATCGCTGAAAGCGGAAACGCCACGCCAGTCGGCGCATTCGGCGAAGTCAGGAAAAACACGGGTGCATTTGCCGCTGCAATTGCATCGACATCCAGTTCCATCGAGCGCGTAAACGGCACATCAATCATGCCCTTGCCCGACATGCCAGCCACCACGGGATACAGCGAATAACTCGGCACGGTATGTCCCGCGCCCTCTGACGACACGTAACAACGCGTGATCAGATCCAAAATATTATCCGAGCCGTTACCGATGATCACGTTCTTCGCAGTGAGGCCATAGCGCTCACCGATCACCGCACGCAGCTTCGAGCTCACTGGCTCTGGGTAGCGACGCAAGTGTGCGACCTCAGCAGCCACTGCCTCGCCGACCTTCGGTGACGGAGGATACGGATTCTCGTTCGTGTTGAGTTTCACCCAGCCCTCACCCTGCGGTTGTTCACCGGGCACATAGGCATGGAGTTCCTGAATGTGCGGCAAGGCACGGGCATTGGCATCAAATGTTTTTTTCATGGCTGCGATGCACTCTTTGAAATCAGGAATGCACAGGAATGCACACAAATAATGCTAGAAAGCTCAGATCACCGAGCAACGAGTAGCCACCAATGACTAATCCCAGCATCTGAGATGCGATTTGCCTTCTAGCATTTTTTCACTACCGCTCTTTCATACGATTTTAATTCCCGCCATGTTTAGCCGATATATTTTACCACCGCTGCTGCTATTGAGCTCCGCGAGCAACCTACTTGCTGACGAGATCTTAATGAAAAACGGCTCTCGCATCGTCGGCGACTTGGTGAGCGTCGAAGCAGACAAAGTGATCTTTTCGACTCCCTTTGCTGGGAACATTACGATTACTCAAGACAACGTCGACCGCATCATCACTGAAGAGCCAGTCACACTGATGATGGAAGACGGCACGGTCTACCGCGACCGTCAGATTATATCGACCGAAACGGCCATGCTCGTGGAGGCCGAAGACGAAGCCCCAGTGATTTTCGACGCAACCGACATCGAGATGGTCAACCCTGAGCCATGGAAACTCGGAGAGGGCTACGATTGGACAGGCTCAGTCTGGCTCAAAATGGAATATGATCGCGGCAACTCAGATTCCGATGAATGGGACATCGCCGCCAACTCAGTATGGCGCAGCCTAGTCGACCGTTATACACTCAAAGGCGACATGGAATATGAGGAATCCAGAAACGTCAAAAAAGAGGACAACTGGTTCATCTATGGAAAATACGACCGTTTTTTAGAACCAGGCAGCCAGAATTACCGCGGCACGGACCTAAGCTTCGAATACGATGAATTTGCCGACCTAGACCTACGCACGATTTTCGGCGTGCATATGGGGCGCACTTTTTCCGACAACGAACACTTCGCACTGGAGATGGAACTCGGTCCGGCATGGGTCGATGAGCAATTCAGCAATGCAGACAACGACAGCTGGTTAGGTGTGATGTGGAATGTGAAAGCCACCAGCGACATCGTCGGCTTTGGCTCTCAACTATATCTGAACCATGACGGAATCCTCAACACCAGTGACCCGCGCGACACGATTCTCAACGCAACGCTTGGTATTAAATTCCCCATCCGCGGCGGCTTTGAAACTGCCTTCGAAGCCGAATACGAATATGACGGCGGTGCGGTGGAAGATGTCGATCAACTCGATGAAACCTACAACATCCGCTTCGGTTACTCTTGGTAACAGTCGCAATCAACCGACCATTTCCATGACACTCCCAAACAACAAGACCAAGATCGTCGCCACCATTGGCCCAGCCTCAGACTCCCCTGAAATGCTGGAAAAACTCATTCGTGCCGGCCTCAACGTCGCGCGACTTAATTTTTCTCATGGCGAATTCAGTGATCATGCCGATCGTATCGCCCGCATCCGCGCGGCCGAACAAGCCACTGGTTGCTCCGTCACCATTATGGCCGACCTGCCGGGGCCGAAGATGCGCGTCGGCATCATTGAGCCCAAACTCGTCCACCTCGCCCCCGGCGATGCCTTCACCCTCACCAGCGAAGACATCGTCGGCAACGCGCAACGCGCCTCGATGAGCTTCGAACCGCTACCACGCGTCGTAACACCAGGAGATAAACTCTATCTCAACGATGGTCTCATTCAACTCATGGTCGAAAGCGTCACGGGCAACGACGTGCACTGCACAGTCGCCGCTGGCGGCGAACTCAGCTCCCGCAAAGGCCTCAACCTCCCAGGAATCGACCTCGGTATCAACGCCTTTACCGACCATGATCACGCCTGCTTAGAATTTGCGCTCAACAACGGCGTAGACTCTGTCAGTCAATCCTTCGTCGAATCGGCAGCCGACATCGAAGCCGTGCGCGCTGCTGCCGATGCTCTGGGCAAAAAGCCCTTCATCATCGCCAAAATCGAGCGCGTGGAAGCGATCGATCACCTCGACGAAATTCTCCACGCCGCCGATGGCATCATGGTCGCACGCGGGGATCTAGGCGTCGAAGTGCCGATCGAACAGATCGCAGTGATTCAAAAGCGAGTCATCGCCATGGCAAACCGCGCAGGAAAGCCGGTGATCACCGCCACTCAGATGCTCGAATCCATGACCATCAGTCGCCTGCCCACACGCGCAGAAGCCACCGATGTCGCCAACGCCATCCTCGATGGCACCGACTGCATCATGCTCTCAGGCGAGTCCGCCATGGGCAACTACCCCGAAGAAGCTGTTTCGATGCTGGCTCGAATCGCCGCCAGCGCCGAAGCACATCGTGATGCCACAGCAAAAGACCCAGCCCAGCAGCAATCACTGGTAGCACCTACCACCAAAGACGAGGCCATCTCCGACATCGTCCACCACTCAATCCGCAGCGTACCGTGCTCTGCTGTGTTCGCACCCACTCAAACTGGTACCACTCCACGAATGATTTCGCGGTTCAAGCCCCACGTTTGGATCATTGCCGGTTGCCGCGACATCAGAGTCAGCAAAGGGCTCGCGTTTTCCTACGGAGTGCGAGCGATTCATCTACAAGATGGCACGATCGATTGGCAAGAGTTCGCCAAAAACTGGCTCAGTGAAAATAACCTGCCAGTTCACCTCGCCATCTTAGTCGCCGGCCCCTCGCCCAAAAAACCAAGTGCCAACTACCGCGTCGAGTTTCTACGATTTATCACCGAATCACCCGAGACCCTGCTGCCGTCGAACTAAACATCCAAATACGAAAAACAGCATCAATGCGATCGACCACCCGAAGTTAAACCGCCAACTTACGCATCAACCATTTATCAGCAGAGCTTCAATGGAAGTCGAACTACTCGATTCCGCGACAGGTCAACGCCTCGCTGCAGCAGTCGACGAGCGAAGCGGTTCCGCCGGCCTAGGATCCAAGTGGACTCACGTCGAAAAAACATTCAACACGTGGGGTGCAAAAATGAGTGACCGCCTCAAGCGCCTCACCACCGCTAGCCGCCTCAAGCAAAATCTGCTCGACGTTAAGATCTAGTCGCCCGCAGATTCCTTTGACTAAAAAAAAACGCTCAGCACTAGCAGAGCGGGTTTTTTCTTTTGAAAGGGTGAGTTCTACAAGCGGATCGTCAACGAACGACCGTGCCCATCGAGCTTCTCTAAACGCGCAAAAGTCTCCACGACTGGCGCCGCATTAGCCAAGCTCTTGGCATCGTAGCGTAAAATACTGGAGCGTCGGATGAAGTCTGTCGCTTGCAAACCACTGAAGAAGCGTCCTGCGCGGCCCGTTGGCAGCGTGTGACTCGGCCCCGCAGTAAAGTCACCCAATACCGTCGGCGTCATGTAGCCCTGAAGAATTGCTCCCGCAGTCACAATCTTCTTAGTCAACGCATCGATCGACTTGTCGGCGATCTGTAGCTCCAAGTGCTCGGGAGCAATATAGTTCGAGACCTGTGCCGCTTGATCAAGGTTCTTACAAGTCACCGCAAGGAAGCGAGTCGTCAGCACCTTCTCACACTTCGCAGCGTGAGTGCGCTCGGGCAATTGCTTGGCGAGTGACTTCTCAATCTTCTTGAGCAGCGCCTTACTCGTCGTCGCTAAATAAATGATTTCCTTACCGCTGCCGTGTTCGGCCTGTGCGATGAGATCCGCTGCAACATGGTCTGCATTTGCGCCGGCATCGGCGATGATCATCACTTCGCTCGGGCCAGGTAGCAGATCGATGCCGACCGTGCCGAGCACTTGACGCTTGGCCTCCATCACAAACGCATTGCCCGGGCCAAAAATCTTATCCACAGCTGGCACTGTTGCGGTGCCATATGCCATCGCGCCAACGGCTTGAACGCCGCCGACTTTATAAACTTCGTCAACACCGACCATCGCCAGCGCAGCCAACATGCCGGGAGCAATGGAGCCATCTGCAGCGGGAGGTGTGCAGACGCAAATCTCAGGATTTTTGACCAACTTCGCCAGCACCGCCGTCATAATGACAGTCGAGACGAGCGGCACATTACCGCCAGGCACATACAACCCGACACGTTGAATCGGATAAAAGCGCTCGCCGACGATACCGCCTTGAGCGTTCTTTGCCTTCCAATCCTTCGGCAATGTCTTTTTGTGGAAATCTTTGACCAACGCGATGGACTCGCGAATGGCTTTACGATCCGCAGCGGACAAGCTCTTGACCGCAACCTTCATCTCAGCGGGATCGACGCGCATCGCTTTGGCGCTCAGCTTCGCACCGTCAAATTTCTGCGTGTATTGGAGCACGGCCTGATCGCCGCGCGCCTTCACATCGGCCAGCACAGGAGTCACCACATCAGACACATCGCCAGTGGCATTCGCATCCGCACAAAACGTGCGCAGTGCGTTGAAAAATTTCGGCGAATCTGAGAATTCGAGAGTTTGCATAATAAGCTAAAAGAAAATGGTTCATGCCCGCGCCTGCAAGACCGCGCGCTTACTTTGTTTTTTGACCAGTCGGGATGGTAAAGATCCCGCGTTTCAGCGGCTTATTGACTTTGACCTCACTGATCACCATGGTGTGAAGCATCTTATTATCCTGATAATACTCCACCCGCTTGGGAAATTTAATGCCATCAACGATCCGCTCGCCAACTTCGACACTTTCCACGCCTTGATCGGTCACCGTCGAAACAAGCGTATCGTCGTTGACCGCGAAATAGCGCGTGGTGGAAAGCCCGTCCGGATACGAATACAGCAGCTTATGGCAACGCACCCCACGACGCTGCTCGATGCCCTTGTATTTGATCCGCTCGCCGCTCTTAAAGTCCGCCCCGAAAAAGCTGAACAGTTGACGTGTGTTAAACACCACGCGCTGTAGCTCCTTTTCGGTCATCGTGCGCATTTGAGAACGCTGATCCGTATCACTTAGATTTGAGCGAATAATGCAGCCAGCTTCACCATCCAAAATCGTCGTCTCGACCAAATCATCGACCTTCACCTCCAAGCGCTGCGAACAGGGCTTGCGGGAAATGATCAGAATTGTCGCCCCCGGCACTTTTGATTCTGCAGGCTCGATCCAGCCGCTCATCCTTAACGTGACCAAACCGCCCAGTGCAGCTTCCGTGCCGACAGTGGCGCGGGCGCGTTTCACGATAGAGTTCACTTTCGGCGAGGCCGCAAAGAGCGGAGCTGCCAGAGCAATCAAACAAATACAGGGTAATAACTTCATAACTTATAGGCTTCAGACCGACGTGAAGGTAAAATGTTCGGATCAAACACGTGCTCCCGACCGGTGCACGTCCGGCTGCCTACTCCCACTCAATCGTGCTCGGTGGCTTCGAACTAATGTCCAGCACCACACGATTACAACCGGTCACTTCATTAATGATACGGCTAGAAATCTTACGAAGCACATCATACGGCACGCGCGCCCAGTCCGCAGTCATCGCATCGAGGCTCTCCACGATTCGCAACGCGACCACATTTTCATAAGTGCGCTCGTCGCCCATCACGCCGACAGTTTTAACCGGCAGGAACACGCAGAAAGACTGCCATACCTTGTAGTAAAGGTCAGCGGCCATCATCTCTTCTTGAAGAATAGCATCCGCTTTACGTAGCACGACGAGATCCTCTTCCTTGATCGGCCCCATGACGCGCACGCCAAGACCTGGACCAGGGAACGGTTGACGCCAGACCACTTCCTTCGGCAATCCGAGTTGAGAGCCGAGCTCGCGAACTTCGTCCTTAAACAATTCACGAAGCGGCTCAAGCAGCTTGAGATTCATCTTCTCTGGGAGACCGCCCACATTGTGGTGGCTCTTAATGAGTGCCGCTGGATTGCCGTCGATCGCGATGGACTCAATCACATCTGGATAAAGCGTGCCTTGTGCGAGGAACGTGTAGTTACCATGCTCCTTGAGCTCGGTGACCGACTCGTCGAAAACTTCCACGAAGGAATTACCGATAATCTTACGCTTGGTTTCCGGATCAGACACACCAGCCAAACGATCCAGGAAGAACTTGCCCTTGTCAGCCACTCGAACATCGAGATCGAAGTGGTCGCCGTAGAGTTTTTCAACCTGCTCGCGCTCGTGGAGGCGAAGCAAACCGTTGTCCACGAATACACAAGTGAGCTGTTTGCCGATTGCTTTATGGATCAGCGCGGCCGCGACAGAGGAATCAACGCCACCAGAAAGACCGAGAATCACGCGCTCATCGCCGACAGTGTCTTTGATCTTCTGCACCGACTCTTCGATATAATTGGCCATCGACCAATCCGACTCGCAGCCGCAAATCTTGAAGAGGAAATTCGCAATCACCTCTGTGCCCATTTCGGAGTGTGCCACCTCGGGGTGGAACTGCATACCGTAAAAATCGCGTTTCGCATCCTGAATCGTCGCGAAAGGTGAATTCTCAGTCGACGCGACCGCCTCGAAACCTGCTGGCAACTCTTCAATGCGATCACCATGTGAGTTCCACACGCGCAGCTCGTCTGGCATGCCTTCGAAAAGCTTGCCCTTAATGCCGATGCTCAGTGTGCCGTGACCGAACTCACGCTCCTCACTCTTGCCGACGCGACCGCCGAGCATGTGCGCCATGAGCTGCTCGCCATAACAGATGCCAAGCACGGGGAGACCCATATCAAAGACCTTCGCATCCGGGCGCGGAGAGCCTTCGATCAACACCGAAGACGGGCCACCAGAAAGGATCACACCTTTAACACCCGCTTCTTTGAGCACGCTGGCCTGCGTGTTATATGGATAGATGCGAGAGAGAACATTGGCCTCACGAATACGGCGGGCGATGACCTGCGTGTATTGTGAACCGAAATCGAGGACTGCGATATGATCTGGCATGACGAAGAGTAAGAAGGTGAAAAGTTAAAACGTATGAAAGTGAATTGTCTAAAATCGAAGGCGACCATTGGTAAACCC